>ERZ1090868.21-NODE-21-length-88904-cov-13.722237_pt1 | contig 88904 bp, 67 predicted proteins | sample MGYA00478475_ERZ1090868 | MGnify/ENA primary metagenome ERZ1090868 (study PRJEB33644, sample SAMEA5815747) | chicken gut metagenome | biome: Chicken; feature: Gastrointestinal Tract; material: Caecum | place: Ireland | collected 2019-01-01 | study: A study of the...
CCATTTCGGAGCGCTTCTTCGCCCCGGAAAATCAGGCGAGCGTGCTCGCCGCCCGCCCCTTCTCGCTCACAGGATCGCTGCCGATCAATACGACGGTCACGGCGCCGAGGCTCCTCACTCGGCTCGAACCCGAGACGACGCAAGTCCTCGTTGAAAAGTTCAGCGTTGTCGAGAGCTTCTTTGGCGGCGCACCGCAGTGGGAAGCGACGCTTCTCGTCGTGCCGCCGGCTTCGCCCGGCGTCTATCAGCTCTCGCTCACGCTTGCCGATGCAGGTTGGGCGCTGCCGATCGGTCAAACGAGACTTGACCTCTTCACTTCAAAAGATGCGCTCGACGAGCAGAGCCGCTCATTCATCCTCCGCCACCTTGGCATCGGCCCGATCGACGCAGCGCTCGCGCTCCTTGCGCTCGCCGTCTTTTTCGGCGCACTTTTCGGACTTAGCCGCCGCTGGCACGCCACGGCTTTGGTCGAGCGAGGCTACCTCAAGGTCTATCACACGAAAGATGCGGGCGACGACACGCTGCTTTACTGTGCGGATCCGAAAAAAGTGCTTGAGATCGAGCGCACCTATCCCGTTCTCTCTGCTGCTGGCCAGTTCCTCGGCACGGCCGACGTCTCCGAAGCGGGCGGCCGCTACTGCGTGCTGCGTCTTTATGCAGCAAGAGCCCGTGCGGGCTGCCTCGTTTCGCTCGGCATTCCTTATAACGCCGCTCGCCCGTAAGCACGTCCGAGCGAACGCTGCCGAATCTGCCACCAAGTGATACGCGCCGAGCGCAAAACCTGCGAGCGGCGCGTTTCTCTATCTTTTTACGGCGGCTACTTGAAAGCGCAAGTCCGCGAGCGACACTCACTGAGCGGGCGGCACCCGCCGATACTCCACCTCGCCCGATTCGAGCCAGACCGTTTCCATCAGTTCGGGCTTCGTCGGCAGAAGCGGCGGCTGCGGTTCACCGAGTTTTTCGCTGTGCAAGTCGCGCAAATTCGCGGGGACACTGCCGCGCCAAGCACGTGCGAGCGTGACGTGCGCCTTGAAAGGCTTGGCGTCGTAACTCACGTTCTCTTCCTCAAGAATCTCGCGCACGCGAGCGGCAAGCGCCTCGAACTTTTCCTTCTCTTCCAGCCCCGCCCAAAGAATGCCGCTGCGAAAGGCGCCCGTATGCGAAAACTCAAAGCGCAGATCGACGGGCTCGATCTCGGCAATGCGCGCGGCGAGTCGTCCGGCCGTTCCGGCATCAATGTCGCCAATGAAGGCGAGTGTCAAGTGAAGATTTTTCGCTCGAACCGCGCGCCCCTTGAGCGCGCCCTGCGACCGCATGTCTTCTAGGAGCTTCAGAAGCCTCGCGCGGCGAGGTTCCGGGAGCGTGAGCGAGACAAATGTCCGCATTGAAGTTTCTCCTTTCCGATGTCCACGCGCCCGCTCCTCGTGCCCATGCCGCTTTTCTTATATATGTGCGGCACTCGTTTTGGCCTTCTGCGCATTGCCCCCGCCCGAAAGTGCCGCATGCGCGGCGCTCGCTTATGGTTGCCGGCAAAACGCCACCAAAGAGAAAGCGCGCCTTCCTCAATCGGTCGACGCGCTTTTCTTCGATGAAAGCTTTCAAGCTTCAAAGCGGGCCTACGCCGTTCGGGCACAGCTCTTCCAAGAAGCTGCGCCGACCCTGACGAGGTTATTTTAGCCCGCAAGCTTACGGCGGTAGGCAGCATTGGCTTCAACACAGTCTGCCACGAGCTTCGGGCCGTTATAGATAAAGCCCGTAAAGAGCTGCACGAGCTTCGCACCCGCTTCGAGCTTCTCAACAGCATCGGGACCGGTCATCACGCCGCCCGAAGCGATGATCGGAATTTCGCCCTTGACGTGTTCGGCGATGAGGCGAACGACTTCTGTCGAACGTTCGCGCAGCGGCGCACCCGAAAGACCGCCCGTTTCTTCCGCATGCAAAAGCCCCTCGACACGCTTGCGCGAAATCGTGGTGTTCGTCGCAATGACGCCGTCAATGCCGTTTTCCATCAGCGTATCGACGCAGCGCAGAATTTCGTCGTTTTCAAGATCGGGAGCAAGCTTGACGGCGATCGGAACATGCTTGCCGTTGCGCTCGGCCTTGAGCTTGGCGCGACGATCAACGATGCCCTTGACGAGGTGATCGAGTTCACCCGCGCCCTGCAGCGTGCGCAGGTTCTTCGTGTTGGGCGAAGAAATGTTGATCGCAATGTAGTCGGCGTGGTCGTACACCTTGTCGAGGCACTTTTCGTAGTCGGAAAGCGCATTTTCGATCGGCGTGACGGCATTCTTGCCGATGTTGATACCGAGGATGCCGCCGCGCAGACGGAACGCATCGGCGCTGCGCAGATTTTCGAGAACCTTGTCGACACCCTCGTTGTTGAAGCCCATGCGGTTGATCACGCCTTCGGCGGGAATCAGACGGAAAAGACGGGGCTTGGGGTTGCCCGGCTGCGCGAGCGGCGTGATCGTGCCGATTTCAACGTGACCGAAACCGAGACCGCCGAAAGCATTCACGCGTTCGCCGTCCTTGTCCATGCCGGCAGCGAGCCCGATCGTGTTCGGGAAGCGAAGACCCATCACTTCAACGGGGTCGTCGTCGGGGAAGTGCGTGACGAGCTTATGCAGCCCCAGATGCACGATCCAATCGAGATTGGTCATGATCACGTGGTGGGCCATTTCCGGATTCATGGAAAAGAGCACGCGGCGGGCAAGAGGATAAAGCGACATGAGATTCCTGAAGGTTTGTTTTTTCGGCGATCCCGACAGAGCGTTCCGAAGTGTGTGATGAAGATGCACCGTTTCCGGCGCCTCTTCCGTGCGAAGAACGCACGCCTGCACTCTGCTGCCGGACGACGCCTATATATTGGAGCATCTCATTATATCGTCAGCGCCTTCCGCAATACGCATGAGTTACCTCGAAATAGGTAATACACGATACGCTCGTTCCTTTTTCGTCCATTAATACGTTTTTACACGTATTTTTACGAAACTAGGGACTCTTTTTTGAGAGAGCTCTTGACGAAAAGGGTTTCTCAATGCATAATTCAACTCTCGCTACTGATTAGCGAACAGAATTGCCGCGGGGTGGAGCAGTCCGGTAGCTCGTCGGGCTCATAACCCGAAGGTCGGAGGTTCAAATCCTTCCCCCGCAACCAAATTACTTCCGAGAACGACGAGCTCGGAAGCAGCGAAAGCCCGGTTTGAGAAAGCCGGGCTTTTTCGTTTTCCAGACTCGCTTTTCGGTCATCCGAAGCCAACGGTCCCTCTTTTCGACCCCACTTCTAAGCATCGCGCTTCGACCGCTCGGATGATGCGCTGCACCTCTGCGCGCTCAGCGTTGCTTCCTCGCTAAAATCCCCGCATCTCTCTTTGACCACTCCAACACAGACAACCTGAGAACATGAGCACGCCTCTGCCCGTCGACATTCCCATTCGCCCTGCTTTCTGGAACGTTCCGCTCTGGGGCGAGATCGGCGTCTACATCGTCGGTATTCTTGCCGTTTTCCTCTGCGGCTACGGCATTTGGAAAAACGTTCGCCGCTGGAAAGCGGGCGCTGCCGAAACGCTCGAAAAGGATCCGAGCCGCAACGAACGACTCGTTAGAGAAGTGGTGCTGCAAAAGCGTATCCGCGAAACGGGGCCGGGACGCGTGCACGCCGTTCTCGTTTTGGGCTTCTTTTTCCTTTTTCTCGGCACGGCTGCCGCAACGCTCGACTGGGACATCGGTCACTACGTCTTCGGCTCACAGTTTCTGAAGGGCAACGTCTATCTTGTCTACAAGCTCGTTCTCGATACGGCAGGCGTAGCGGTACTCGCCGCGATTGCGATCGGCGTCTGGCGCCGCTACATGACGCCTTCGAACCTCCCGAAGGACGGCCGCTTCCTCTGCGCGTATCTCTCGCTTGCCTTCGTCGTCATCACGGGCTACCTCGTCGAAGGCTTGCGCTTGGCCGTGCAGCAGCCGCTTTGGATCGACTATTCGCCCGTCGGTTCGATCTTCGCTTCGCTTTTCCTGCGTCTTTTCGGCGCAGAAGGTCTTGAAAGCGCACACATCTGGGTTTGGGTCATTCACGGCCTTGCCGCGCTCGGCTTCATCGCGGCCGTGCCTCTCACCTATTACGCGCACGTCTACCGCACGCCCGTTTCGATCTACGTGCGTAAGCCCGCACCGATCGGGCGTCTCGCCAAAATCGAAAACATTGAAGAGCAGGAAACGTTCGGACTCTCGACGATTTCGCAGCTCACCTGGCGCGAGCGCGCCATGCTCGAGGGCTGCACCGAGTGCGGCCGCTGCGACGCCGTCTGCCCGGCCGTTCGTGCGGGCACGCCCTTGAAGCCCCGCACGATCATCATGAAGCTGCGCGACCGCGCAGCGCAGGGCGACGCGGACGGCAAAGCGCTCACGGGCGACATCGTCACGCGCGGAGAACTCTTCTCGTGCACGACCTGCGGCGCCTGCGCGCGCGCGTGCCCGGCACAGATTCAGACGCCCGACCTCATCGTCGCGATGCGCCGTCACCTCGCGCTCGAATCGGGCGAATTCCCCGAAGGTGCAGCCGCTGCGCTCGAAAACACGGCCTCGGTGGGCAACCCCTGGGGGCTCGATCCGTACGAGCGCATGGACTGGGCGCAGGACCTTGACGTCCCTGTCGCAGAAGAAGGCAAGCACTACGATGTGCTCTACTGGGTCGGGTGCGCTGCAAGCTACGACCGACGCGCGCGCAAAATCGCCCGCGCCATGGTGAAGATTCTGCGTGCGGCCGACGTGAATTTCGCCGTCATGGCCGAAGAGCGCTGCCACGCGGAATTCGCTCGCCGCCTCGGCGAAGAGTACCTCTACCAGACGGCGGCAGCGGAAAACATCGAAAACTTCAGCCGCTACCAGTTCGACCGCATTCTCACGGCCTGCCCGCACTGCTTCAATACCTTGAAGAACGAATACCCGACGTTTGAGGGCGGCGCCTTTGAAGTGATTGACCACGCCTCCTTCATTCTCTCGCTTATCGAAGGCGGCAAGCTTCCTGCCGCACTCGCCCAGGATGCGACGCTCACGGTCTACCACGATCCGTGCTACCTCGCGCGCATCAACGGCATCACGCAAGCGCCGCGTGCCCTCCTCGCTCAAACCTGCACGAAGACGGTCGAGGCGCGCGAAAAGGGCGAATCGACCTTCTGCTGCGGCGCGGGCGGCGGTCAGATGTGGAGTGACGAACGCCTCGGCAAGCACCAGCCCAACGTGATCCGCATCGCGCAGCTGCGAGAAACGGGCGCTAAGCATGTGGCTGTCGCCTGTCCGCACTGCCTCACGATGCTCGAAACGGGCAAGTCCATGCGAAAGGACGGCGACGAAATCGTCATTGAGGACATTGCCGAAATCGTCGCGAAAGCGCTCCCCGAGCGCAACGCTTAAGCGGCGTAGCGGCGGGCGAGCAGCGCCCGCCGACTGATCGACAAGGAAACGGGCGGTGCACCTTGCGTGCGCCGCCCGTTTCGTTGGAATGGAACGAAGAAATCAGAAAAGCTCGTACGGACGCGTGTTCGAGAAGTCCTTCGCAAAGGTTTCTTCCATTTCGACAAATGCGCGCATCGTACGCATGTCGTTGGCGCGCTGCGCGTTGTCGGGGCTGTCGAGCACGACCATCACGAGTCGGCGGTCGCCCACTTCGCTCTGCACGACCATGCAGCGGCCCGCCGCGGTCGTAAAGCCTGTCTTCTGAATGCCGATGCGCCAGGACGGGTCGCCGATCAGGCGATTCGTCGTTTTGAGGCTCACCGTCCGACGCCCGGCGCGCAGCTTGGCCATGGGCGCCGTCGAGGCGGTTCGGATTTCCTGGTATTCGTAGACGGCGGCAACGAGTTTGCCGAGATCGCGCGCCGTCGAGTGATTGCGGTTGTCGAGCCCCGTCGGGTCGGCAAAGAACGAGTCGGTCATGCCGAGTTCGGCCGCCGTTTCGTTCATGCGGGCGATGAATTGCTTCTTGCCGCCCGGATAGCTTCTCGCGAGCGCGTGCGCGGCACGGTTGTCGCTCGACATGAGCGCAGCCTTCAAAAGCGCCTCGCGCGTCATCACCATCCCGTTCGTGAGCTTCGAGTAAGCGTTCGAGCGCACGTAGTCCTCGCGCGTGATGCGCACTTTTTCGTCGAGCGGCAAGTCGCTCTCGGCAATCACAAGCGCCGTCATGAGCTTTGTGACGGAAGCGATCGGCAGCGGCACATCGGCGTTCTTCACGACAAGCTCTTCGCCTGTGTCCTGGTCAACCGCATAGGCAACCGAGCTCCCGAGAAGCAGCGGATCGGCGGTTTTTCTGAGCCCCGCGAGCGTTGCCTGCGAGGGCGACGAACCGGTGCGGCGCTTGGCGCGGCGCGCCTTCTTCGTCTTCTTCGCGTTCTTTTTAATCGACGTGCGCTTCGCGCTCGCTTTCTTCGTCGTGCGCTTGGCGGTCGTCTTCACTGCCTTGCCCTTCCCTGCCGACGTCTTTTTCGCCGTACTCGACGCGGCCGTCTTCGCGCTCGGCGCAGTGCTTTGCGAAAGCACGGGCGCCGCAAAAGAAGCCAGGCCGAAAGCGGCCGTCATCGTCAGAATCAGCTTTTTAGTCGTCAAAAGCATGGTGCGCAGCGAGAGAGGAGCGTTTGGTGAAGAGCAAATCGAAGGCGAAAATCAATCGCATTCATAGATGCGAGCCTTCTATTTTCTGCCGCCCGCAGCGCGCTAGCAATAGTGAGACCGTAAAAAAATCGTAAATGCGTTCATCCGTGCGGACGAGTCCCGAGAAATGCTCGTTTCTCGTCCGCCCGTTGTTCGTTCCCGCCCGACTCGAGACCTCAATCAGAGTCTCGAGATCGACTGCCAGACGCGCTCGAGGCGCTTCACGCTCACGGGCATGGGCGTACGCAGCTGCTGCGCGAAGAGCGAAACGCGAAGCTCCTCAAGGAGCCAGCCGAATTCGACGAGGTGCGGATCGGCCTGACCGCGGCGCTTGGCGGTTTCGCGCTGCCAGGCTACAGAGAGGCGCTCGATTTCGCAGCGCTTCTCTTCGTCGCGCGCCGGGTCGTTCGGGTAGCGCTCGAGGCGATAGAGCACGGCCTTCATATAACGCGGGTAATGCACGAGCTGCGCGAGCGGCACGCTCGTGAGGAAGTGCGGCGGGAAGAGGCGCAGCAGCTGCGCATTCACGTCTTCAAGAAGCGCCTTTTCGCCGGCAAAGCGCTTGAGCTTCATCGGAATGAGCGTTGCCGAAGCCACAATTTCGGTAATGAGGCGCGCAACTTCGCCTGCAACGAGCGTCAGGCGACCGCGCACATCCTCGCGCCGCGCGCGGAAGCTCGCTTCGTCGTTGGGCAGGGGTTCGGCCAAAGCGGTCGCCGTGAGCGCGCAGTCGATCACGTCGTTCTCGAGCGACTCGAAGCTCTCAAACGAAGTCGAAAGCCCCGGCACAATCGCCGCCTGCATCTGCACGCGTCCGAGCTCGCGAAGCGAGCGCTCGACAAACTTCACTTGTTCGCGCAGCGTCAGCCGGAAGAGCTTCAAGAGCCCTTTGCGATGCGCCTTCTGCGCTTCGATCGGATCGTCGAACACCTCGATCGCACAGGCATCGCCGCAGTCGACGAGCGCCGGATGACCGATGAGCGTTTCGCCGCGGCGCTGAATTTCCATGAGTTCGGGGAGTTCGCCGAAGGTCCAGTCGGTGACGGCATCGGCTCCGGCCAAACCGCGCGCGACCGAAGCGTCCGCCTGCGCAACACTCCTAAAGGTTTCCTGCGCTTCACGTCCGAGCTCGGCGCGCAGCTCCGCGAGGTTGCGCCCCATGGCAAGCTGCCGCCCGTGCTCGTCAATCACCTTGAAGTTGAGGATGAGATGCGGCGGAATCTGCTCGGTCTTAAAGTCCGAGGGCGTGCAGGGAATGCCGAGCGTCGTTCGTATGTCGTCGGCCAATGCCTGTACGAAGCCCGAAGCCTGCGGCGCGCCGTCCTGCGTACGCGTGAAAAAGCCCTTGGCGTACTCGGCAATCGGCACGCAGTGGCGACGGATTTTCTGCGGCAGGCTTTTGAGGAGCACCTGCGCCTTTTCCTTCACCATGCCCGGCACGAGCCACTCCGCGCGCACGGCGTCGATCTGATTGAGCGCAAAAAGGGGCACGGCGAGCGTGACGCCGTCCTTGGGACTGCCAGGCTCGAAGTTGTAGGTGAGCGCCATCTCGACGCCCGCCATCTCCAACTTCTTCGGGAAGTACTGCGTGCTCGCACCAGCAGCCTCATGGCGCATGAGCTCCTCGCGAGAGAGCCGCAGACGCTTGGCGTCCGGGTTCTCGTCCTTCGCGGCGCTTTTGAGCCACTTCGCCAGCGTTGCGGTCGAATTGACCGTCTGCGGGAGCGCACGGTCGTAGAAGTCGAAGATGAGCGTTTCGTCGACGAGCACGTCCGGGCGGCGCGTCTTGTGTTCGAGATCGCGAATCTCCTTCACGAGCCGCAGATTGTGCTTCAAGAACGCGAAGTCGCCTTCGATTTCGCCTTCGACGAGCCCCTCGCGGATAAAGAGTTCGCGCGCGAGCGCGGGATCGTGCTTGGCGAAGCTCACGCGCCGTCCCTGATAGACGGTGAGGCCGTAGAGCGTGCCCTTTTCGAGCGCGACAACTTCGCCGCGCTTCTTCTCCCAATGGGGCTCGGACCAATTCTTGCGGATAAGCGTGCCCGCGGCACGCTCGATCCATTCGGGATCGATATCGGCAACGCAGCGCGCGTAGAGCTTCGAAGTCTCCATGATTTGACCGGCGAGAATCCAACGGCCGCACTTCTTCGCGCGAATAGACCCCGGCCAGATCCAGAACTTGATGCCGCGCGCACCGAGGTAGGGGGGCGCACGGAAGTCGCTCTCCACGGCTTTCGAGCCGATGTTGCCAAGCAACCCCGAGAGAAGCGCGCGGTGCACTTCTTCAAAAGTGGCTGGCGCCGTATTGATGCGCCAGCCGAGGTCGGCGGCGAGGCGCTCCAGCTGGTGCTCGACTTCGCGCCACTCGCGCAGTCTGCGCGGCGAAAGGAAGCGCCGCTTCATCTCTTGGTCGAACTTGCGGTTGCTTTCTTTGTTGGCGCGCGCCGTTTCGACGTAGTCCCAGAGCTTCACGTAGGAGAGGAAGTCGCTGCGCTCGTCGGCAAGCTTACGGTGCGCTTCGTCGGCCGCCTGCTGCGCGTCGAGCGGACGCTCGCGCGGATCCTGCACCGAGAGGCCCGACGTGATGATGAGGAGCTCGCGCAGCGCTCCCAAGTCGTTGCCGGCCAACAGCATTCGGCCGAGCTTCGGGTCGACGGGGAGCTTCGCGAGCGTTTCACCCACGGGCGTGAGTTCGTTGCGCTCATCGACGGCGGCGAGTTCTTCGAGAATCGCGTAGCCGTCTGCGAACGCCTTCGGGGGCGGCGCCTGCACGAAGGGAAACGCCCGGATGTCGCCAAGCTTCAAGGACATCGCGCGCAGAATCACCGCCGCGAGGTTCGAGCGCATGATTTCCGGGTCGGTAAAGGCCGGTCGGGACGCAAAGTCCTCTTCGCTGTAGAGGCGAATGCAGATGCCGTCTGCGACGCGCCCGCAGCGGCCCGCGCGCTGATCGGCCGAGGCACGGCTCACGCGCTCAACGAGGAGCTGCTCGACCTTGTAGCGGTAGGAATAGCGCTTCACGCGCGCGTAGCCCGGGTCCACCACGAAGCGAATGCCGGGCACGGTGAGCGACGTTTCCGCGACGTTCGTCGCGAGCACGATGCGGCGCATGCCGCTCGGCGCGAAGACGCGCGCCTGCTCGGCAGCGGAAAGCCGCGCGTAAAGCGGCAGAATTTCCGTTTTGCCGATGCGCGTCTTTCTGAGATAGTCGGCCGCTTCACGGATTTCGCGCTCGCCCGGGAAAAAGACGAGGATGTCGCCCGGACCGGCCGCCTCGAGTTCGCTCACGGCGTTGTCGATCGCGCCGAGTATCGTGCGGTCGTCCTCTTCGTCGGCGTCTTCGATCGGGCGCCAGCGGATCTCAACGGGGTAAGTGCGTCCCGAGATGGTCAGTACGGGCGCTTTTTTGCCGTTCACGGCGAAATGCTCGGCAAAGCGCTCCGCGTCGATCGTGGCCGAAGTCACGATCACCTTGAGGTCGGGGCGCTTCGCAATGAGGCGCTTCAGGTACCCGAGAAGAAAGTCGATGTTGATCGAGCGTTCGTGCGCTTCGTCGATGATGATCGTGTCGTAGGCCGAGAGCATCGGGTCGCCCTGCGTTTCCGCGAGCAGAATCCCGTCGGTCATGAGCTTGATGGTCGCGCCGGGGGCCGTGTGATCCGTGAAGCGCACCTTGAAGCCCACAACGTCGCCCGGCGCCGTCTTGAGTTCTTCGGCGATGCGCGCGGCAATGGAACTTGCGGCAATCCGGCGCGGCTGCGTGCAGCCGATGCGCCCTGTCTGACCGCGGCCGGCCATGAGCGCAATCTTGGGGAGCTGCGTGGTTTTGCCCGAACCCGTTTCACCGCAAACGATGACCACCTGATTTTCTTGAATGGCGCGAATGATTTCGTCGGCACGCTCGGAAACAGGGAGGCCCGGCGCGAGTTCGAAGGGCGCAATGGGATTGCGCCGCTCGGCCCACGAGAGGCGCGGCGCACGTTCGCCGCGCGAAGCGCGAAGGGCGCGCTCGCCTGCGGACTGCCCGTCCGCGCCAGGCAACCGGCGCTCGGCCTGCTTACGATCGGCAGCGCGACCGTTTCGCTCGGTTTTCTCCGTGCGCTCGCCCTTCCCGGAACGCGCACGTCCGCCATGGAATCCCTCGAGGGACGCCAGACGCTCGAGCGCCGCAGGATCGGCCGGGCGGGGCTTGCGGGCGCGGCGCGCCGGTGCGGCGTCACCGGCGCGTTTCTGCGGGTGCGAAGCCGTCGTCGGCGAAGCGGCTTTCGCGGCGCCGCTCGAGCGGGGCTTCTCGCCCGCAGCATTCGCCTGCGCGCGGTCCCTCACTTCTTTACGACCGCCGCGATCGGCTTCGCTCTTAAGCGCCTCGGCCGAACGGAACACGGCGCCCGCCGAATTCGCGGCGTCCGCGAGAAGCGAACCGAAGGCGCCTGCGGCGGCCGCCTTCGAGAGACGCTTGGGTTCGGCTGCGGCAGGTTGGGGCTGCGCCTGCGCGGCGGACTTCGCCGCAGCGGCCGACTTTTTGCCCTTCTCCTGCATCGCCGGGCCGCGAACAAGCGCGCTCGCGCCCTTGGCGGCCGCCTGCTTCGAGAAGCCTTCGCGCCGCATGCGCAGGCGCTCGGCCTCTTCTCTGGCGCGTGCCGCCTCTTCCTTCTTTCTCGTCTGCTCGAGTGCGCCTTCAAGGTCGCCGCGCACTTTCTGGAAAGCGGCAAATAAAGCTCGATCCCCTGCCATGTCTCTTCGTGATGTTTTCGTGTATTTGTTCTTGCTTCGCCGCGCTGATTTATATCCGGGCGGACCGCTCGATGTATGTCCTGCGGCCAAGTTGCGCTCAAAGCGCGTTCTTTTCTTTCATTCGCTTCGCACTGGCGGCGCGCTCATCCGAGGCACACCGATTCGCTCGCACGATCGGCTTGCGAAGTACGGTGTCCTCACGTGCGAGCTGCATTCTAACGGGCGTGCCGTCGGCGGTTTCGCTAAACTCTACCGCACCGCATGCCGGGCGCTTGTGCGCAGAGCGGCACCTTGCCGCCCGAGCCCCAAGCGTCGGTACTTTTCAAACGCTTTACCGATATTAGAAGGAGGCGCTTATGGCGCGCACTGTTCACTGCGTCAAGCTCAACAAGGAGGCCGAAGGCCTCGACTACCCGCCGTTCCCGGGCGAACTCGGCGTGCGCATTTGGCGCAGCGTGAGTAAGGAAGCCTGGGCCGAGTGGACGCGCCTGCAGACCATGATGGTGAACGAGTACGGTCTCAATCTCGCCGACAGCAATGCGCGCAAGCACCTCATGACGCAGTGCGAGCGCTATTTCTTCGGCGATGGTGCGAACGTCGAAATCCCAAATTACGTTGCGCCCGAAGCCGAAAAGACCGAGTAATCGCTCACTTCGTCTTCACCGGTCCGCCTCGGCTACACGCCGGGTGAACCTCAGAAGCCCGGCCAAACGAAAGCCGCCCGTTCGAATCGATCGAAAGTCGGGCGGCTTTTCATTGGGTTTGCTTTCAGGCCCAGCCCGAGCCTATATCGACCGCCGGCATCCTCCGTCGACGGTCGCGTCAAGCACGCGCTCAGCGCTCAAAGGTCTTGACGCCCGCTTCCGTACCGAGAAGCAGCACGTCGGCGCCGCGGTTCGCAAAGAGCCCCACCGTGACGACGCCGGGCCACGAATTGATTTCGTCTTCGAGCGCCTTGGGGTCTTCGATGCGAAGGCCCGCCGCGTCGAGAATCGAGCAGCCGTTATCGGTCGTGAAGTCGCGAAGCGTCACCGTGGCGCCGAGCGCTTCAAGGCGGCGCTTTACCGCGGCGGCGGCCATCGGAATCACCTCAACGGGGAGCGGAAAACGCCCGAGCACGTCGACCTTCTTCGAAGCGTCCGCGATGCAGACGAAGGTCTTCGAAACGCTCGCGACGATCTTTTCGCGCGTGAGCGCGCCGCCGCCGCCTTTGATCATCGAGAAGCCCGGATCGATTTCGTCGGCCCCGTCGATATAGACGCCGATCCCCTCGTCGCCGAGCTCGTTGAGGTCGATCACCTTGAAGCCGAGCGCCTCAAGGCGCTTCGTCGAGCGCACGGAGCTCGAAACGCAGGCGGGGACCTGATCGCGAATGGCGGCAAGTTCGTCGATGAAAAGATCCACGGTCGAGCCGGTACCCACGCCGAGAATGCGGCCGGGTTCGACGTAGCGGATGGCTGCGCGCGCGACTTCGCGCTTGAGTTCGGTCTGAGAGAGAGCCATGGTAGAAGCCTTGATGTCTGTCTTGAGAGGTCCCGGGGCTGCGCGCTCGAGCACAGCAATGCGCCTCGGGCGTCGGCATTTTAGTCGGCGCCGTACCGGGCGCGTCTAAAATGAAGCGACCTTTTTTCGCCTGCCGCGCTTTCCTGCTCGGGCGTCGCGCCGATCGGCCGACGCGCTCCGAGAAAGCACGGACTTCCGATTCACGAAACGATGCCTCCCGTATACACCGAACAGTCCACGGCCGCCGTCTTTAAGAAGCTCAATACCGCCGACCAGGTGCCCAAGTTCACGAATCACGCGCTCTGGGCCTCTTGGGCTGCCGTGATACTCGTCGGGGTGCTCCTCGCAGGGATCGGCTTCGTCGTGATTGACGCCGACGAGCGTGTTGAAGAAATTCGCCTGAAGCAGTCGACCGACCTCGTCGTACAGCGCATCGAGTCTCGCCTTTTGGGCACGGCCGAACTGCTGCAGAAGACGAGCATGCGACTCATGTCTTCGTCGAGCCCCTATCCGGACGCCTATCCGATGGCAACGGCCGAGCTTTCGGCCAGCTCCCTCATGAGCGTTCGACGCGAAGTGCTCGAAATCGCCGTCGCCGACCGCAACGGCGTCGTGCTGCAGTCCTGGACCTCGCCCGCCACCCCCGTGCAGGAGCATTTTCTCCCCGGTGCCCCCATTGCCGACGCGGGCACGCGCACGGCGATCGGCGCCGTTTTTGAAAAGGACTCTTCGGCCGTTTCCGCGCTTTATTCGCGCGAAGACTTCAGCCGCGTCTACGTGAACGTTCTGAGTCCCATGCCGACGCGCCGCCACGTGCTCATCGCGCGCATCGACATCACGCGCATTCTTGAAGACGCAGCCCTGCGCAGCGACTCCGAGACCCTGGGCTACGCCTTTGCGTTTCTCTCGAACGGCGAGCGGCTCCCGAAGCTCGCCGTCGAGCGTACCGCCACGCGCAGCACCCCCATCGTCTACACGGCGCCCCTCAATCTCCTCGGATTCCCGCCCGCAGAAGACATCCGCGTCGAGGGCGTGAGCTACGCGCACGCGCTCTTTGCGATGAATCGGCTGCCCGTATTCGCGCTCGCGGGCTTCGGCCTCATGCTCTTTACGGCGGTGTGCTTCCTCTTTTACTACCAGCGCAAGCAGCACACCGCGCACCGGCTTCTCGCCGCCGAATATTCTCTTCGCCGCGCGATTTCCGAGTCGGCGGTCGTGGGGCTGCGCGTCACAACGGACGACGGGCGCATTCTCTATGTGAACGAAACCTTCCAGAAGCTCGTCGGCACCCCGGCCGAAGACCTGATCGGACAGACGCCGCCCTATTCCTACTGGAGCGACGCCTCGGAAATCGGCTCCGAAGAGGCCCTTCGCAGATTCGATCAGCTTGGCGGTCCCTATCAGTTCGAAGCCAAACGCCCAAACGGCGAAACGTTCGTTGCCGAAACGCGCCTCTCGCCCCTTTTTGACGAAAACAACCGCCAGCTCGGCGTGATCGGAGCGCTTTACGACGTCTCCGAAGCCGTTGTCGCCAAGCGTGCGCTCGAAGCGGCCAATACGCGCTTCAAGCTCGTGATGGACTCGCTCAATTCGGCGATTGCCGTTCTGGAGCTGCCCGACTGCCGGCGCCGACTCTTCACGAACCGCGCGTTCGACCGCATTTTTGCCGACTGCCCCGAAGCGGCGATGCGCGTCTTCACCGAAGCGATCGTCAATAACGAACGACCGGGCGGCGAAGGCATCTACGATCGCGACACGGGCCGCTGGTGGGACGTGCGCACGCAGGCGATCCGCTGGACGGACGGTCAGCCCGCCGTGCTTGCCATTGCGGCCGACATCACGACAAAGCGCGAACTCGAGCTCGCGCGCGAAGCGCAGATGCGCCGCGCCGAGTCGACACAGCGCTTGGTGACGATGGGCGAAATGGCGAGTTCGCTCGCGCACGAACTCAATCAGCCGCTCGCCGCGATTGCAAACTACGCGGGCGGCTCCCTCTCGCGCCTCGAGGATTCGCGCCTCACGCTTGATCAGAGCGCCACGGCCTTTAAGAAAATTGCGAGCCTCGCCGAGCGCGCGGGCCGCATCATTCTTCGCATCCGCGGCTTTGCCAAGAAAACCGACCCCGTGCTCGAGCCCGTCAGTGCGGCGACCGTCATTCAGGAAACGATGGAACTAGCGCTCATTCAGGCGCGAAAGACCAATGCCAAGATCGACGTGCGCATCGAAGAAGGCATTCCGCTCCTTTTGGGCGACAGCGTGATGCTCGAGCAGGTGCTTTTGAATCTCATCAAAAATGCCGTCGAAGCGACCGCGCAGAGCGAAAACCGTACGATCGAAGTGCACGCCGAGCGCGTTTCGCCCGAAGCCGATACGCTTGACGCCGAAGGACGCGCACACATCGAATTCCGCGTAGTGGACCACGGTCCAGGGATCGACGAAGAGCAGAAGGCGCAGCTCTTTGACGCCTTCTACTCGACCAAGACCGAGGGGATGGGCATGGGGCTCAATATCTGCCGCACGATCGCCGAAGTGCACGGCGGGCGCATCCGCGTCGAAGACACCGAAGGCGGCGGCACGACCTTCGCCTTCCGCGTGCCCGTGGCGCTCGAGAGCGACATTGCCAAAAAGCGCGAACGTGAAGAAAAGGCCGCTACCGAACGCGCCGCGCGCGAGGCTGCGCTCGGCATCGGAAAGTCGGGCGGCTAAGCAACCTGCGCATAAGCACGGAAAGAGTCGACCGAACATAGCGTTCAGCGTCACCGAACCGCCATTTCCCGATGCGGCGTTGCTAAAATACTTGAATCACTTTTTTCGGGACTACCCAGTCACACACAACAGACCACTATGAATCCGAACTACGATTACAGCAACGATGTCCTCGAGCAGCCCGGCATTGTCTACATCGTTGACGACGAACTCGAAATCCGCGATTCGCTCAAATGGCTTCTCGAGTCTCCCGACTACCGCATTGAAGACTACGAGAGCGGCGAAACCTTCATCGCGCAGTTCAACGAGAACGTCCCGTCTGTGATTCTCTGCGACCTTCGCATGCCGGGCATGTCTGGCGCGGACGTTCAGGATCATCTGTTGAAGCGCCACATCAACGCGCCCTTCATCTTCATCACCGGCCACGGCGACGTGCCGCAGGCTGTCGAAGCCTTTAAGAAGGGGGCCGTGGACTTCATTCAGAAGCCCTTCCAGCAAAAGCCCATGCAGGAGCTCGTGCGCCGCATGCTCGAACGCGCGCGCGAAATGCGCCGCCGCCGCATCCAGCTCGACGCCAACCGCAGCCTCATCGAGAAGCTCACGCCGCGCGAACAGCAGGTGCTCGAACGCATCGTCAACGGCCGCCTCAACAAGCAGATCGCCGACGACCTCGGCATCTCGATCAAGACGGTTGAAGCGCACCGCGCCTCAATCATGGACAAGACCGGCTCGGGCACGGTCGCCGACCTGATGCGCGTTGTGGTGAAGTCCGAACTCTTCCCGAAGATCAGCGCCACGCTCGCCGAAGCGATCGCGGGACTGCCGAGCATGACCGCGGAAGCGGGTCTGCCGCACACGAAGGAAAACGAAGAGCACATGCGCCGCATGGATCAGGCGCGCGTTGCCGAAGAAGAAGCCCGTGCACGCGCCGAAGCCGCGCACCCCGGCCTCTCGACGCTGCCGGACCTCCCGGCGACGCTTGACATGCGCCGCTAATGGACGCTCGCTTCGTCTGAAACACTGCGGGACCGAGAAGTCGGTCCCGTTTTTTTGTTTTTTGACACTTCCAAAACGCCCGGATAAGGGATCCCAGCGATCAGTTGTCGAAGCCTACGAGGCGGATTCGCCAAACCAAGTAGCTTTTGAGCGCAGCAAACAGATTGAACGCTACGTTTCTTCGGATGACAAAGCCGCCTTCGCTGCGAATAACCTTTCTTCTACAATCTTCTAATCTTCTATTTTCGAGTAGAAGATTAGAAGAAAAAAGAGAGCGTTTGGGTTCCTCCTCTGTGCAAGCCGACCGCTCCGAAATCATGAGCATGGCAAAGGACTTGATTCCTTGGGAAGATCGAATTTCCCGCCGGCAGGATCTCTCGATCGAGGAAGCTCGTTGCATATGCACGAATCGGGGGCTTCCGTTCTCTCCGGCGAACGTTGTCGGTTGCGGCTGTTTCGTGCGTATCGTCAGAGCGCTGTTTTCGGGTAGCGCCGAACGAAGCCGCGCCACTCCATCGGGCGGCGAAAAGCGGCTGCCGGTTCCTCGGCCTCACGCAGCCACTGCCAGACGGCATCGAGCGACGCACTTCGTACCGATGCGCCTGCACCCGTACGCACGAGTTCGCCGCTCCTTCTCAATGCCGTGAGGTCGCGCTTTACTTGGCTCGGATTCGCGCTGACGACGCGCGAAAGCAGACTCACTGGCAACATCGGCTCGAAAACGAGGCGCTCTTCGCCGCCGACCGTCTCGAGCTCTCCGAAGATGAAGCCCCAGGTTAACGCCCAAAGAAGAAGGCGGCTCTTGGCGGGCAAAAGCGCAATGGCACCGAAACCGAGCCGGTCGCCCTGAAAAAGCATGTCGAGAAATGCGGCAAAGCATTCGAAGAGCGCAACGTCCTCTCTGAGTTCCGAAAGAATCTGCTTGCGCGGCACATAGAGCGCTTCGCCTTCGGTGAGCAGGAAGTACTGCCCTACGCCCGGCCGCCCCGAAAAGAAGCAGTGATTGCCGCCGATAATGCGCCCCGGCACCGAGAGCGCAATGGCGCTGCCCGGCTGGTTGTAGAGACTGCCGAAAACGCGTCCGCCCAAACCTTTTGTCAGGAGAACCAGCGCGTCGAAGCGGTCGTTTGGACCAAAAATGCATTCGCCCGCGCGCAGCCGCCTGATGCGACCGAAGCGCTCCAAAAGCGCCATGATCGGCGCGGGCGGGCACGGCGTGATCCACGTGAGAAGCGGCACGAACGCATCGTCCGGAAAGACTCGCTGTCGATGGAGTGACGCGAGAAACGCTTCGTCGGCGCGGATGGTATCCATGACTTTCTCTTTTCCTCCCAACTTGCCTGAAACGGCTTTTCCACAGAGCTCCAGCAACAAACCGAACAGAGCCTCGAACAGTATCGCGGTTTGCTGCAAGTGCGCCCATTCGTGAAAGTTCCTGCCGAAAAGCGGCTCATTTGAGCCCGCTGAGAGGCTTGCGCCGCAGTGAAAATGAACGCGACCGATTCCTCAGTCGACGAGTTCCTTCGATTTCGTCAGGCGTCCTCGCGCGAACTCGTCCGAGCCAGATCGCTGCAACCTCGCTTTCCTATTTTGGAGAAAGACCATGACCTTCAAACTCAAAGCCGTCGCACTGCTTGCCGCCACCGCCTTTGCGCTTCCCGCCTGGGCCGACAAAACATACGACGCCGACCTCGTGATCGTCGGTGCGGGCGCGGGCGGTACGGTCGCGGCGGTCGAAGCCGTCGAGGGCGGACTCAAGACCGTCATGATCGAAAAGAACGCCTATCCGGGCGGCGCAGGCCTCTTTATGGAAGGGAGCTTCGGCGTCGAGAGCTTCATGACGAAAAAGGCCGGCATGAAGTGGACGAAGACGGATGCCTTCAACGCGATGGCGAACTATCACCACTGGCGCATCAACGCGCCTCTCATGAAGAAGTTCGTTGACCTCTCGGGCGACACGATTCAGTGGGTTTGGGACCACGGCGTGCACTGGAAGGAACTCAAGACCGCCTGGCGCGACAAGGCTGAACACACCTGGCACATCTATCCGAGTGCGGGGTCGTTGCCGAAAACCATGGTGAAGATCTTTAAGGAAAAAGGCGGCACGCTGCTACTCAACACGCCGGGCGAAAAACTGATTGAAAAGGACGGCCGCGTCACGGGCGTCGTCGCCAAGGACGCGAAGACGGGCGAAAAGGTGACGATCAACGCCAAGAACGTCATTCTTGCGACAGGCGGCTACAACTGGAACGTCGACTACGTGAAGGAGACGACCGGCATCGACATGATTCCGGTGGGCACGCCGGGGCGCACGGGCGACGGCATCCGCATGGCATTTGAAGTGGGCGCCGTCGGCGACAACATGGGCCCGATGATGATCAACGGCGCCTTCATGCCGGCAGAGGGCGAGGCGATCTGCAACGGTCCCAACAAGGAAGTGCGCGCGCTCTTCCGCCAGGGCCTTCTCTATGTGGACGGCACGGGCAACCGCTTCTTCAACGAAGAACTCACGATCGACTGGCCGACCGCGTCGAACGCCATCGCGCGTTCGGGCGAATGGACCTACATCGTCTTTGACGAAAAGACGAAGAACGAAATCGCGACAAAGGGCAAAGGCTATCTCAATCCCTGCGGCAACTTCATTCTTCGCCACCAGCACGCCACGCAGCTCGATCAGCTGCTCGCCGATAACGAAAAGAAGGGCAACGTCTTTATCGGCCAGACGATTGAAGAAGTCGCTCAGAAAGCCGGCATGGATCCCGCGATCCTCAAGGCGTCCTGCGACGCAATGACGAAGTACGCCCGTGAAGGCAAGGACGCGCAGTTCGGCAAGGACCCGTACTACCTGCGCGAAGTCGCCACCGGTCCCTTCTACGTCGTGCGCGGCAAGCTCAACACGCTCACGTCTCTGAACGGCGTCAAGGTCAACGCGGACCTGCAGGTCCTCACGAAGGAAGGTCACGTCATCCCGGGCCTCTACGCGATCGGTCATGACGCGGGCGGCATGTACGGCGATTCGTACGACCTCAAGGTCGGCGAAGGCACCGCTTCGGCCTTTGCCATTAACTCGGGCCGCATGGCCGTGATGCATATCCTGAGCGAAAAGAAGTAAGTCTCGAGCGCTTCGGCTCACGAACCCAAGGCATCGGTCTTTCGATTTGAAGGGCCGGTGCCTTTCTCTTCCTCGCTGCGAGATCGCCTGACGGGCGGCGGCCTGCCCCGAGAGACGAATGGGTGCGGCCGTTCACGCAATGCGCGCAAGCGTGCCCCAAAAGCGCACCTAAACCGATGCCTATAATGGGGGTTTTCGTTAGTGCGAAACGCGGGCCTCATTCGGACATTGATCCAGCGAGCGCCCCTTCGCGAAGAACTTGGGGGAAGGCGCATGACGGCTCGCATTCTGGACGGCAAATCGATTGCCATGATGCTCGAAGAGGCGCTTGCAAAGCAGTCGGCAGCGCTTGAGAAGCGCGCCGGCCGCAAACCCGGCCTCTTCGTCGTGCTTGTGGGCGACGATCCCGCAAGCGCCGTTTACGTGCGCAACAAAACGCGCGCCTGCGCGCGCACGGGGGTCAACTGCTTCGAGTCGATTCTGCCCGCGTCAACCTCGCAGGACGAACTTCTCGGCATCATCGACGAAGCCAATGCCCGCGAAGACGTTGACGGCATCCTCGTGCAGCTGCCGCTGCCCGCGCACATTTGCGCCGAGGCCGTGATCGACCGCATCGCGCCCGAAAAGGACGTTGACGGCTTCCACATGCTTTCGGCGGGCGCGCTCTTGACCGGCCAGCGCACGCTCGGCTTTCGCCCGTGCACGCCGATGGGCGTCATGAAGCTCATCGAGGAAGCAGGCGTCGATCCCGCAGGAAAGAACGTCCTCGTGATCGGGCGCTCCAACATCGTCGGCAAGCCCCTTGCGATCATGCTCCTCGAAAAACACGCCACCGTCACGATCGCGCACAGCCGCACGACGGACCTGAAGACGCTCGCCCGCAATGCCGACATCATCGTCGCCGCAGCGGGCCGCATCGGACTCGTCACGGGCGACATGATCAAGCCCGGTGCCCTCGTGATCGACGTCGGCACGAACAGAAAACCCGACGGCAAGCTCACGGGCGACGTCGACTTTGCCGCCGCGCTCGAGGTGGCCGCTGCCGTCACGCCGGTGCCGGGCGGCGTCGGCCCGATGACGATCGCCATGCTCATGAAGAACACCGTCGAGTCGGCCGAGCGCCGGCTCGCGCAGCTGCCCTAAGCCGAGCACCCGACGCCCGGGCGCTGCCGCAATGACTTTTTCAAACGCCATCAATACAACCATGACCGAAACGAAGAATCCGCTTCTCGACCTCAGCGACCTGATCGACTATGCGTCGGTAAAGCCCGAACACGTTGCGCCTGCCGTCGACTTCTGGAGCGCCAAGCTCGAAGCCGCACTCGCGGCCGCCACGGCGCCCGAAACGCCCGCGACGTGGGAAGCCGTCGTCGAGCCGCTCGAAAACGCCGTGCTCGACTTCTCGCGCGCCTGGGGCGTTGTCGGCCACCTGCAGTCCGTCGTCGACACGCCGGCACTGCGCGACGCGTACAACGCCGCGCTCCCGAAAGTGACCGAACTCTTCATCCGTCTTTCGCAGGACGAGGCGCTCTTTGCCAAGTACCGCGCGATCGAAGCGAGTCCCGAATTTGCGGCGCTCTCGGCCGTGCGCCAGCGCATCGTCAAGCGCGAAATCCGCGATTTCGTACTTTCGGGCGCGGCGCTGCCCGCCGAAAAGCGTGAGCGCGTCATGGCGATCGGCCAAGCGCTTTCGCAGACGTCGCAAAAGTTCAGCGAAAACCTTCTCGACGCGACGAACGCGTTCGAACTCGTCATCGACGACAAGGCCAAGCTCGCCGGCATTCCCGAAGAGACGCTTGCACTTTACGAAGCAAGCGCCAAAGCGGCGGGCAAGTCGGGTTGGCGCATCACGCTGCAGTTCCCGAGCTACCTCCCGGCCATGAAGTACTGCGAAGACCGCTCGATTCGAGAGACGCTCTACCGCGCCTTCTCGACGCGCGCGGCCGAGTTCGACGGCGCGCGCTTTGACAACACGCCGCTCATGACGGAGATCCTTAAGCTGCGCGGCGAAGAAGCTTCGCTCTTGGGCTTCAAGAACTACGCGGCGCTCTCGCTCGAAACGAAGATGGCCGAGAGTCCCGAGGCCGTCCTCACGTTCCTCCGAGACCTCACCCGCCGAGCCAAACCCAAGGCGCAGGCCGACATCGAAGAAGTGAACGAATTTGCCCGGCGCGAACTCAACCTCGAAACGGTTGAGCCCTGGGACCGCCCGTACGCGAGCGAGAAGCTGCGCGAATCGCGCTACAGCTACTCGGACGCCGAAGTGAAGCGCTACTTCACGGAACCCACGGTCTTCGCAGGACTCTTCAAGCTCGTTGAAACGCTCTTTGGCATCGAAATCAATGAAGCAAAGGCTTCCGTCTGGCACCCGGACGTGAAGTACTTCGAAGTAAAGCGCAACGGCGAAAAGATCGCCGCCTTCTACGCAGACCTCTACGCGCGCGAAGGCAAGCGCTCGGGCGCCTGGATGGACGGCGAGCGCACGCGCACGATCCGTGCGGGCCGCCTCGTCACGCCCGTGGCGTACCTCGTCTGCAACTTCGCCGCACCCGTCGCCGGCAAGCCCGCAACGCTCACGCACGACGAAGTGACGACGCTCTTTCACGAGTTCGGCCACACGCTGCACCACCTCCTCACGGCGCAGACCGAAGCGGGCGTCTCCGGAATCAACGGCGTCGAGTGGGACGCCGTCGAAACGCCGAGCCAGTTCCTCGAAAACTTTGCCTGGGACCGCGAAGTGGTCAAGAGCATCACCTCGCACGTCGAAACGGGCGAACCGCTTCCCGATGCGCTCTTTGAGAAGATGCTCGCCGCGAAGAACTTCCTCGCGGGCGCCGCCTGCGTGCGTCAGGTCGAGTTCGCGCTCTTCGACATGCTGCTCCACACGTCCTTCTCGCCCGACCGGGACGACATCCGGGCGCTCCTCGCGGATGTGCGCCGCGAAGTCGCCGTCGTCTTCCCGCCCGAATACGACCGCTTCCCGCAGAGCTTCGCGCACATCTTCGCGGGCGGCTACGCCGCGGGCTACTACAGCTACAAGTGGTCCGAAGTGCTCTCGTGCGACTGTTTCGAAGCGTTTGAAGAGACGGGGATCCGCAATCCGGAAACGGGACGACGCTTCCTCACGGAAATTCTCGAGCGCGGCTCGAGCCGCGACGCGATGGAAAACTTCGTCGCGTTCCGCGGCCGCAAGCCCGAACTCGGGGCGCTGCTGCGCCTCACGGGGATCGTCGAAACAACGGCAGCAAAATAACTGAAGGCTCAGCAAGGACCGGCACGCGACTGCCGGTCCCGCCTCAAAGCAAACGCTCAAAGCGCCGCTATTTGCAACAAGATGTTTCCGATTTTGCGGCGCTTTGCTTTTACGGTTAAAATTAATTTTCTCGTTCAAGCGGGCGTCGTATAACGGCTATTACCTCAGCTTCCCAAGCTGATGACGAGGGTTCGACTCCCTTCGCCCGCTCCAAATTGCCCTGAGCGCATTCGAAACGCGCTGCACAATTCGATAGCGGACTTGGCGTCCGAAAGTGAGCCCGGTGCGGTAGCGCAGCGGGCTTTGTTGTATCCGGCGATTGCGCGGCGCACCCGTCGCCCCTCTTAGAATGCGCTTTGCGGCTTCGCGCGCCGATCACGACGCGCAGAACGCCCGCCGCACGCACCTCCACTTCACCTTGCTTCCTCAACGAAGGACTCCTGCGATGTCTCAACGCCTTATTTCACTCGACACGGAAACGACCGGCCTCTCGCCCGACAAAGGCGACCGACTCGTTGAAATCGGCTGCGTGGCCCTTGACGGACGACTCATCCGCACGAGCGAAGACAATCAGCTGCAGCTCTACATCAATCCCGAGCGCGAAGTGCCCCAGGAAGCGATCGACGTGCACGGACTCACGAACGAGTTCTTGGCCGACAAGCCTGTCTTCGCAGACATTGCGGATCAGTTCCTCGACTTTGTCAAAGGCTCGACGCTCATCATCCACAACGCAGCGTTCGACACGGGCTTTCTCGATATGGAGCTCGGGCGCATCGGCAAGGGCCGCATCACCGACTACTGCGGCGTCATCGACACGGTGAAGCTCGCCAAGCAGCTGCTGCCCGGCAAGGCCGTGAGCCTCGATAGCCTTTGCCGCTACTACGAAATCGACAACTCGAGCCGAACATTCCACGGCGCGCTCCTTGACGCGCAGCTCCTGGCCGAGGTCTACCTTGCGCTCTCGCGCGGACAGGATTCGCTCTCGCTCGGCGAAGTGAGCGTCGAGGACCTCCCGCCTATTCCGAGCCCGGATGCCTTCATTGTTCTCAAGGCCAAGCCCGAAGAGCTTGCCGAGCACGAACGCATCCTCGGGATTGCCGACAAGAAGTGCAAGGCGGTCTGCGCCTGGCATAAGCTCGAAGCCGAAGCGCAGGCGGCCCGGGAAGAAGCGGCGCGCGAAAAGGATGCAGCCGAAAAGAACGCACCCGCAGCGCCCGCAGCCTGAAGCCCGCGCCCCTTCGGCGCACGCTTGGCGTGTCCGCTTTCGACGCTTCGACCGCCGGCAAAGACGCCTCTCAGCATTGGCTCAAAGGCACTCAAGAGGAACCGTAAAAATCGCCCCGACGGGCCAAAATGTCGACAAATAATCGCCCGATAGACTGCTCTTGTTGACTGCACGGCAACGATTTCGACGAATAAGCGATTGGCCTTGGGCAATTACCCTCATCAGATCAAATGAGGCGCGATTTTGTGCGCGTTGAGCGCGAAATTTGAATTTCGACTCGACTAAGATTCCTCGAAAATCGACGCAAACTTCCCGGCCGCCCGTCTCGCGATAAGCGCGCACGACGGACGGCGAAGCTCGACATCCGTTTGATGAACCGTCGGCGAGTGAGTCTCTCGCGGGTTCTTGTGTCAATGACGCACAAACCCCGAACGCCCGGCCTCAACCCCCGCCCGCTTGCCCGAAGCCCATAAGGAATCCGCCATGTCTTTCAAGAAAGCCGCTGTCCTTGCCTGCGCTCTTTTTGCCGCGGGTGCATCCCTCACGAACGCGCAGGCGCGCGACGTTCTGCGCGTCGGTACGGAACCGACCTTCGCGCCCTTTGAATTCCTCGACACGAAGACGAAGGAATTCGCGGGCTTTGACATCGATCTCATCCGCGCCGTCGCCGACAAGGCGGGCTACGACGTGCATATCCTCAACATGGGGTTCGACGCGCTGCTGCCCGCGCTTATGACCGACACGATCGACGTCGTCGCTTCGGGCATGTCGATCACGCCCGAACGCGCCGAGCGCGTCGACTTCACGAAGCCCTACTACAAGACGGGCCTCTCGATGCTCGTTCGCAAGAGCGACGCCGAAAAGTACACGCAGTTCTCGCACCTTGAAGGTCGCCCCATCGCCGTGCAGATCGGCACGACGGGCGCTGACAAGGCCAAGTCCATTAAGGACGCAAAGGTGACGGCCTTTAACACGACGAGCGACGCCTTCATGGCCCTCTCGACGGGGAGCGCCGACGCCGTGATTCTCGACCGTCCGGTGATCGGGTACTTCTTGAAGAGCCAGCCGCGCCTTGCGAAGAAGCTCCAGCTGCAGCCGACGATGGAAGACGCAGCGAGCTTCGGCTTTGCGGTGAAGAAGGGCAACACGGCGCTGCTTGAAAAGCTCAACAAGGCTTACGACGAACTCGAAGCGTCGGGCGAAGCCAAGAAGATCTTCGACAAGTGGTTTGCCGAATAACTGCTCTAAAAAAAGAATCCCTGCGCCCCACGCGTCCCCTTCGGTGCGAATGCGGCGAAAAGATACCCCGGCCGGGCCGCCATGCGCCCGGCCGACATTTAGAAAAAGAACACGAATTGCGCGCAGCACCCCGAGGGCGCTGCGCAGCCCACCTCAAAAGCGACTGAAACAAAAAACGCCATGGAATTCGATTTCTCGCTCATCCTCAACAGCTTTCCGCTTCTGCTTCGCGGCGCCGGCCTCACGCTTGAAATCACGGCCCTCTCCGTCGGCCTCGGTTTGGTCCTCGGGCTCTTTCTCGGGCTCGGTCAGCTCTCGAGCCTCGCTATCTTCCGCATTCCCGCGAAGATCTACGTGGATGTGATCCGCGGCACCCCGCTCCTCATTCAGATCTTCATCATCTACTTTGCGCTCCCGGCCGTCATCGGCCACCGCATCGACCCGTTCGTCGCGGCGGTCACGGCCTGCTCGCTCAATTCGGGTGCGTACATCGCCGAAATCTTCCGCGGCGGCATTCAGTCGATTTCGCTCGGTCAGATCCGCGCGGGCCTCTCGCTCGGCATGACCTATCGCCAGACGATGCGCTACATCGTGCTGCCGCAGGCCTTTAAGCGCATCATCCCGCCGCTTGGCAACGAATTCATCGCGATGCTGAAGGACTCGTCCCTCGTTTCGGTGATCGGCTTCGAGGAACTGACGCGTTCGGGCCAGCTCATCATCGCCGAAACCTACGGCACGCTCGAAATCTGGACGTGCGTGGCGATTCTCTACCTCGTGATGACGCTCACGATTTCGCAGATCGTCTCCCGCCTTGAAAAGCGCTTCAAGAAGTCGGACGAACGCTGAGCGCTTACTTTGTAAGTACCGTTCTCCTGATTGACCGAGGGCGAAGCCGCCGAGTTGGCGCTTCGCCCTTCGTTTTTCGCCTTTGTCTCTGCGTCTTCGCGTTGCGCGCCTCAGCGCTCGCTAGCGCCGACGGCCTTTCGCCGCCTTCCGAAAAACGGACGCACGATGCTGACTGGGGCAGCGGAAAACGCCGCTTCTAGAGTGCATTTCGAGCGCGAGAAACGCCTCCAAGCACGAGAAAAAAGCACGCCCGAGCGAGCGCTCGCACAGAGCACACAAGCGCACACGCTCGAAACCGGCGAAAAAATTCGCCGGGCGCACTTGCGCGGCGCTTGCGGCACCGTCTAAAATGCGCGCTTTCACGGCTCGAGTCTCAACGCTCGTGTCCGCAAGTTGCTTTTATTTCTTTACCAGGAATTCCAATGTCCGTTGAAATGAAGAAGTCCGAGATCGTTGCCAAGTTCCAGCGCGCCGAAGGCGACACCGGCTCTCCCGAAGTCCAGGTTGCGCTCCTCACGGCTCGCATCAACCATCTCACCGAACACTTCAAGGTTCACGCCAAGGATCATCACTCCCGCCGCGGCCTTCTCCGCATGGTTTCGCGCCGCCGCAAGCTCCTTGACTACCTGAAGCGCACCGATCTCAATGCTTACCGCAAGCTGATTGAAGCGCTCAATCTCCGCAAGTAAGACGGAACCCTTTCTTCAGACAACGGCCTGCCGATCAACGACAGGCCGTCGTCGCATCTAGAGTGGGTGAAAACCCGCTCAACACGGGCGCCGAAGCGCTTAAAATGCTTCGGTTCTCACCAACAACGCGCCGCTCGGGCCGCGACGAGCCGTCTCAGCTCCGAACGGCACGGTCTGACAACGATTCCAAGCACCTCACCGGAAGCCGTCGCGTTGCGATCGAAGCGCTTTTGCCGCCCCCTCGGGCGGCGAGCGAGAACGCTTCGACCGCAGCGAGACCGGGGAACTTCCTTTTCCGGCCAAGACGCCCTTTCCCATCGGGAAAGACGCTTCGGGCGAACGAGCTGATCGAGACCGGACCGCAACACGCGCGGCGCATCTTCACTCCTAAGGAGATCGAACTCTCATGACGATGTTCAACAAGGTCACGAAGTCCTTCCAATTCGGCAACCACACCGTTACGCTCGAAACGGGCGAAATCGCCCGTCAGGCCACGGGCGCCTGCATCTGCCGCATGGACGACACGGTCGTGCTCGCCACGGTCGTTGCCAAGAAGGAAATGAAGCCCGGCCAGGACTTCTTCCCGCTTACGGTCGACTACATCGAAAAGACCTACGCTGCGGGCAAGATCCCCGGGGGCTTCTTCAAGCGTGAAGGCCGCCCCTCGGAAAAGGAAACGCTCACGAGCCGTCTGATCGACCGTCCGATCCGTCCGCTCTTCCCGGACGGCTTCTTCAATGAAGTTCAGGTCATCATTCACGTTCTCTCGGCCGACCCGATGGTCGACCCGGACATCCCCTCGATGATCGGCGCTTCGGCCGCGCTCGCCATCTCCGGCATCCCCTTCCGCGGCCCGATCGGCGCCTGCCGCGTGGGCTACATCGACGACAAGTTCGTCCTCAACCCGACGACCGAAGAGCTCAAGCACTCGCGCCTTGACCTCGTCGTCGCCGGCACGGAACGCGCTGTTCTCATGGTTGAATCCGAAGCCGACATGCTCTCGGAAAAGACGATGCTCGACGCCGTTATGTTCGGCCACCGCGAAATGCAGGTTGCGATCGAAGCGATCAACGAACTCGTTGCCGAGGCCGGCAAGCCCGCTTGGGATTGGCAGCCGCCCGCCCCGAACGAAGCGCTTATCGCCCGCATCGTCGAAATCGCCGACGCCGGCCTCAAGGAAGCCTATTCGATCCGCTCGAAGCAGGCGCGCAACGACAAGCTCCGCGAAGTCTACGAAGCGGTCGAAAAGCAGCTCGCCGCCGACGCCGAAGCCGCCGGTACGGAACCCGCGGACCTCAACGAAGTCCACGGCATCCTCTTCGAACTCGAAGCCAAGCTCGTTCGCTCGAAGATCCTCAACGGCGAACCCCGCATCGACGGCCGCGACACCCGTACGGTCCGCCCGATCGAAATCCGTCAGGGGCTGCTGCCGCGTGCGCACGGCTCGGCGCTCTTCACCCGCGGCGAAACGCAGGCGCTCGTCGTCACGACGCTCGGCACGAAGCAGGACGAACAGATCATCGACGGCCTCTGCGAAGAAACGCACGAGCGCTTCATGCTCCACTACAACATGCCCCCGTTTGCCACCGGCGAAACGGGCCGCGTGGGTTCGCCCAAGCGCCGCGAAATCGGCCACGGCCGCCTCGCCAAGCGCGCGCTCAAGGCCGTTCTTCCCTCGGCCGAGGAATTCCAGTACACGATCCGCGTCGTTTCCGAAATCTGCGAATCGAACGGTTCGAGCTCGATGGCTTCCGTCTGCGGCGGCTGCCTCTCGATGCTTGACGCGGGCGTGCCGCTTAAGGACTACGTCGCGGGCGTCGCCATGGGCCTCATCAAGGAAGGCAACAAGTTCGCCGTCCTCACCGACATCCTCGGCGACGAAGACCACCTGGGCGACATGGACTTCAAGGTTGCCGGCACCGAAAACGGCGTCACGGCCCTGCAGATGGACATCAAGATCGAAGGCATCACGGCCGAAATCATGCAGGCTGCGCTCGCGCAGGCCCACGAAGGCCGCCAGCACATCCTCGGCAAGATGCACGAAATGGCCGGCGGCGGCGCCAAGGAACTCTCCGACTACGCCCCGCGCATGCTCACCTTCAAGATCAATCCGGAAAAGATCCGCGACGTGATCGGCAAGGGCGGCTCCGTCATCCGCGCGCTCACGGAAGAAACCGGCACGACGATCAACGTCGAAGACGACGGCACGATCACGATCGCGAGCCCGGATACGGCCCGCGTCGAAGCCGCCAAGAAGCGCATCGACGAAATCACCGCCGAAGTGGAAGTCGGCCAGGTCTACGAAGGCACCGTGCAGCGTCTGCTCGACTTCGGCGCCATCGTGCAGCTGCTGCCCGGTAAGGACGGGCTGCTCCACATCAGCCAGATTGCCAACGAACGCGTCAACCAGGTCTCCGACTACCTCAAGGAAGGTCAGACGGTGCGCGTCAAGGTCATCGAAGCCGATGAAAAGGGCCGCGTGCGCCTCTCGATGAAGGCGCTCCTTCGTGAAGAAGCCCAGAAGTAATCCGTTAGCCGCCTGAGGCGGTTAAACCGATAGCAAAAACGAGCCGGTTCGATCTTCGAGCCGGCTCGCTTCTTCTTCACAGAGAGCGGGCGCACGATGTAGCGAAAATCGCTAAAATGCAACGATTCGGCATTGTGCGCGGTGCTTTCGCACCCGTCAGATTTGGAGCATCCACTCGTGAGAGAACGCATCATCATCGCCAATTGGAAGATGAACGGAACGCTCGAGAGCGCCCGGGCTTGGATTGAAGCCTATCGGACGCTTCCCGCGGCTGCGAACTGCCGAGCCGTTCTGTGCGCGCCCTTCGTTTATCTGCCCGAAATCGTCGAACGGCTTCGCGGCACGCCGCTCGAAGTCGGTGCGCAGGACGTCAACGAAAATCCGTCGGGCGCCTATACGGGCGAGATCTCTGCGGGGATGCTCGCCGACATCGGCGTGAGCTGGTGCATCGTCGGCCATTCGGAGCGACGCCGCTACTACGGCGACACGGACAACCGCGTGGCGATGAAGGCGCTTGCTGCCGCCAAGGCCGGCATTCGTCCGATTGTCTGCGTGGGTGAAACGCTCGAAGAGCGCGAACGCGGTGAAACGCAAACCGTGATTCTTCGCCAGCTCAATGCCGTTCTCGCCGTGATGATGCCCGCGTCCATCGGCGCGGTCGCCTACGAACCCGTTTGGGCGATCGGCACGGGGCACGTGGCCGATCCGGAAACGGCGCAGGCCGTGCACGCCTCCATTCGACGCCGCATCGAGCTCGTCGATCAGGCGCGCGCGATGACGCTGCCGATCCTCTACGGCGGCAGCGTCACACCCGACAATGCCGCGGGCCTCTTCGCGATGCCCGACATCGACGGCGCGCTCGTCGGCGGCGCCTCGCTCAAGGCGACCTCTTTCTTTGCGATCGGCCAGGCCTGAAGCGCCCGACCGAATCCCTCCTTTCTCATCGAAGGTATTTAAAACACCATGCACTTCCTTCTCAGCATCGCCCTCGTTCTGCAGATCATCTCTGCCGTGGTCGTGATCGTTCTCGTGCTGATGCAGCACGGCAAGGGCGCCGATCTCGGCGCGGCGTTCGGCAGCGGCGCCTCGGGCTCCGTTTTCGGCGCCACGGGCAGCGCCAACTTCCTCTCGCGCTCGACCGCCATCGCCGCGACCGTCTTCTTCTGCTCGACGATCGCGCTTACGCTCGCTTCGGGCGCTTTCAGCAACCGTTCCGCCAAGCCTGCGGGCGGCGTTCTGTCGACGATCGAACAGCCTGCCGAGCAGGCATCCCCTGAACAGGGGATGGGATCTAATGAAAAAAGTTCCCCCGTCGAGCAGATTCCGTAGTATGATTCATCTCCTCTGATCCAGTGAGTTCCTCAACTCCTAGAAAAACTGAATTAGAGATGACAATCTGAATCGGCGCGGTCGTGGCGGAACTGGTAGACGCACTACTTTGAGGGGGTAGCGGGGAGACCCGTATGAGTTCGACTCTCATCGACCGCACCAAAATTGCTGGGGTATCGCCAAGTCCGGTTAAGGCAGCGGATTCTGAATCCGCCATTCGTAGGTTCGAATCCTACTACCCCTGCCAAAGCATGCGGCGATTCAGGTCATTACAATTCGGAAAGATTTTCGCGGTCGTGGCGGAACTGGTAGACGCACTACTTTGAGGGGGTAGCGGGGAGACCCGTATGAGTTCGACTCTCATCGACCGCACCAAAATTGCTGGGGTATCGCCAAGTCCGGTTAAGGCAGCGGATTCTGAATCCGCCATTCGTAGGTTCGAATCCTACTACCCCTGCCAATTAAAAAAAGGCTGAAGCGCCGTAGCGCTTCAGCCTTTTTCTTTATCTGATCTTTTTTACGCGAGCGATGCAACCATCAGCGCCTTGATCGTGTGCATGCGGTTGCCCGCCTGCTCGAAGACGATCGAGCGCGGCGACTCGAACACCTCTTCGGTCACCTCAATACCGTTTTTGAGTTCGGGGTGCACCTTGACGATGGCTTCGCCCACCTTCGTTTCGCAGTTGTGGAATGCGGGCAGGCAGTGCATGAACTTGACGTCCGGATTATCGGCCGCAGCGATGAGCGCAGCATTCACCTGGTAGGGGAGCAGCGCCTTGATGCGGGCTTCCCAGGTTTCGGGCGGCTCGCCCATGGATACCCACACATCCGTATGGATGAAGTCGCATCCCTTGACCGCTTCGACGGGATCCTCGGTAATCGTCACCTTCGCGCCCGATTCGCGCGCCATTTCCATCACCATTTCGACGAGCGCTTCGCTCGGCTGACAGGCCTTGGGTGCACCGATACGCACGTCCATGCCCATCTTGGCGCCAACCATCAACAGGGAATTGCCCATGTTGTTGCGCGCATCGCCGACATAAGCAAAGCTGATGTCCTGCCAGCGCTTCCCGGAACTCTCCTTCATCGTCATCAGGTCGCAGAGCATCTGCGTCGGATGCCACTCGTCGGTGAGGCCGTTAAAGACGGGCACGCCCGCGTAGGCCGCAAGCTCTTCGACCGTCTTCTGCGAGAAGCCGCGGTATTCGATCGCGTCATACATCTGGCCGAAAACGCGTGCGGAATCCTTCACGCTTTCCTTGTGACCGAACTGCGAAGACTTCGGATCGAAGAACGTCGTGTGCGCACCCTGGTCGTAAGCGGCGACTTCAAACGCAGCGCGCGTGCGCGTCGAGGTCTTTTCGAAAACGAGCGCGATGTTTTTGCCGCAGAGCATTTGCTTTTCCGTGCCCATGCGCTTGGCTTTCTTGAGATCGATCGCGAGGTCGACGAGATAGTCGATTTCGGCGGGCGTATGGTGAACGAGCGAGAGAAGACTGCGGTTTTTGAGATTGAAAGGCATGATTGGCGAATCCCTTTTCGATAAATCGGCTGTGCGATTCGGCGAGCGGGCCGCAAAGCGTGAAGCGCCTGCGGGCAAAAAGCGTGAATGCATAAGCGCACCGTCGGGGCGGCAGTCCTTCGTGCCGAATCGATTGCTTTGGCTCATTCTATTGAAAGGGCCCCCTGACGCGCTTAGGCGTTTCAACCTATGTCTGCTGACGGCTTTCAATACGCAATTCTTTGATTTTCTTATGTTTATTATTTGTCGACGGAATAAAAGCTTCGGCTGACGAAGTGTCGGTCCTTGTCGCTGCCGCACGTGCCGAAGCGGCACGTAAAGCCAAATTTTCGACGCAAAATGACAGGCCTCAAAGGCTTGACGTACGGTGAGGCGCCGCCCGTCCATGCGAAAAAGTGCGCTCCCCAATGCATGGAGAACGCCCGAACAAATCCGAGCGCGCCGAAATCGTGCACAATGGCATCCCCGACGCGGTGCAGCAAACCCAACGCGTGCCGTCCGAGCCCTTTATTCCATCCATTCTTTTTAACGTCCACCGTTTGAAACAGGGACATCCAAGCGCCATGACGACCGAAACCGCTGCCGAAACGCTCCGCTTTGCGAGCTGGAACGTCAATTCCCTCAAGGTGCGCCTGCCGCAGGTGCTCGACTGGCTAGAAGCGAGCCGCACGGACGCCGTCGTTCTGCAGGAAACGAAGCTTGTCGACGAACTCTTTCCGCGGGAAGCCATTGAAGCGGCTGGCTACGACGTCGTCTTTACGGGGCAAAAGACCTATAACGGCGTTGCGCTCCTCGCGCGGCGCGAAAAGTTCGCGCTTGCCGAAACGGTGCTCAATCTCCCAGGTTACCCCGACGAGCAGAAGCGTTTTGTCGCTGCGACGCTGACGCCCAAAACGGCCGCGGGCGCGGCTGCGCCCATTCGCTTTTGCGGCGCCTACGTGCCGAACGGCATGGCGGTCGGGAGCGGCAAATACCTCTATAAGCTCGACTGGCTCGCGCAGCTCGAGCGCACGATGCGCGCATTTCTCGCCGAAACGCCCAACCTCATCCTCGGCGGGGACTTCAATATTGCCCCCGCCGCGCGCGACCTCTGGGATCCGGTCGGCTGGGCCGACGGCATTCTCTGCTCGGGCCCCGAGCGCGAAGCCTTCGCTTCGCTCCTCGGCGCGGGCCTCGCCGACAGCTTCCGCCTCTTCGAGCAACCCGAGGGCGCCTATTCCTGGTGGGATTACCGCCAGCAGGGGTTTGAACGCAACCACGGCCTGCGAATCGACTGCCTTCTGGTCTCTTCGGCACTGGTGCCGAAGGTCGCCGCCGCCGCGATCGACACGGCGCCGCGCAGCAACGCGCAGCCTTCGGACCACGCGCCCGTCACGGTCGACATCGCGCTCCGGCGGAACGTAAACGCCGACCGAGAAAACTTCTCCGCCCGGGAGAAAGCGAGCGCTTTGGCGGGGCTGCACCGAGCGCATGAAGCGTCGAGCCCGCAGAAGCCAGGCGACTGCCACATAAGCTAGAGCGCGTAGTCGGTTTGCGCGCGGGTAGAACTTTGCCCGCTTTACGGTGCCGAAAAAGCACGTTACCCGCCATAATACGGGCGCCCGATCGGCGCAACTGCGACTCGATCCGGCACCGTATTTTCTCATCGCGCACTTTTTTTCTTTCACCCTACCGACATGCCCGAATCCGACGACTATCGCTATTCCGTCCGCCACGACAGCACCGAAGGAGCGTGCAGTCAAACGCAGGCGGGCGCGGCCGACGCTTCGGCTGGCGGTACGGGGGAGCGACGAGACAATGTGCCCGAAATCGGCGGCATTCTGCGCGTGGGACTCCCGGGCGACTATCGCCCCTTTGCGTTCAAGGATCCCGAATCGCCCTCGGGCTACACCGGACACGATGTCGAACTTCTCGAAGCACTCGGACGTACGGCGGGACTCATCGTCGTTTTTCTTCCGACAAGCTGGCCGAGCCTGGAAAAGGATCTGCTCGCCGGGCGCCTCGACGCAGCCGCGGGCGGCTTGACGCCTACGGCAGCGCGCGCCGAATGCGGCCGGTTCCTGCCGCCCTACGCCCCCTTTAGAAAGGTTGCGCTCGTAAGACGCAACGATGCGGAACGATTCGAGACGCCCGCAGCACTCGATATGCCCGACGTACGCGTCGTCAAAAATCCGGGCGGCACGAACGAAATCTGGGTCGACGAACATTTCCACCGCGCTTATGTAGCAACGTGTCCGGTGAACGAAGCGATTCCGGGGCTCATTGCCGACGGCGTGGGCGATGTCATGATCACCGACGCTTTTGAAGCGGATTGGTATGTCGCGCACGACCGACGCCTCAAAGCGATCTTTCGCGGCATTGAAGGCGAGGCCGCACTTTCGCCCGTTCAGTGGAAAGCCGTGCTTGTTCACGAAACGCTCAAGCGAACGAAGCACTCGACGAGACCGCCGCTCTACGAACGTCTTCTCTCGGCTTGGGAGTGCCTAGAAGAATCGGGCGAAATCGCGCGGCTCGCCAAGAAGTGGTTTCGTGCGGGTGCCGTTCAAAACGAATCGGAAAGCGCAGAGAACGCCTGAAGCTCTCCGAGCGGCAAAGTGAACCCGCCTTCTCATTCGTGCGAGCGAGCCGTTCGCTTCGCCTAGGCTGAATGACCTAGGGAGACTTACCGCATTCGGCTGAGCGGCGGCAACGAGCTCTCGCTTCACCTTCCTCGAGAAGGACGTCTCATGTTCTAATGAAATTCGTCCGCTTCCGTGCATTCTGCCGCAGCGGTTTTTCTTCACTCAAACATGAGGTTCATATCATGAAACGTCGCACTTTGATAAGTGCCATCGGTGTGGTGGCACTGAGCAGTGCCTACTTCTTCCCGATGACGTCTTATGCTGCGGCGTTAAAGGGTGAAGGCGGCCGTCCTGTCCGCATCGTCGTTCCTTATCCGCCTGGCGGCCCGCTTGACGTCTCCGCGCGCGCCATCGCAGACGCCGTGAAGGACAAGCTCGGCACGGTCGTTGTCGAAAACCGTCCGGGTGCTGGCGGCAACGTCGGCGTCGCCTACGTCTCGAAGGCCGACCCCGACGGCTACACACTCGTGATGGGGGCGGTTGCAACGCACGCCATCAATCCGTGGCTTTTCAAGAAGCTGCCCTACGATGCCGAAAAGGACTTCAAGCCCGTCACGCTCGTCGCGACGGCGCCGAACGTTCTCGTCATCACCCCCGCCTTCTCCGAACGCACGGGGATCAAGAGCCTCAAAGACCTCATCGCCTACGCCAAGGCACACCCCGGCGAACTCAACTACGCCTCGGGCGGCAACGGCTCTGCGGGCCACATGGCCGGTGAACTCTTGAAGAACAAAGCCGGCATCGACATGGTCCACATCCCGTTCGCAGGCGCCTCGCCCGCGCTTCTCTCGGTGCTTTCGGGCCAGACCGATCTCATCTTCGACAACTTGGCGAGTTCCGCTGCCAATATCAAGGCCGGGAAACTCATTGCGCTGGCCGTGACGACGAAGGAACGCACGGCGCTTCTGCCCGACGCCCCCACGATGACCGAGGCTGGTGTGCCCGACTTCGACATCTACACCTGGTTCGGTCTGATGGTGCCCGCCAAGACGCCCGACGACATCGTCAAGCAGCTCTCCGACGCGATCGTACCCGCCCTTTCCGATCCGGAAATGGCGAAGCGCTTTGCCGCTTTCGGCGCCGAGGCCGCACCGACCTCGCCCGAAGACTTCGGCAAGCTCATCGCCGAAGAGAAAGCGAAGTACAAGACGCTTGTCGCGCTCTCGGGCGCACGCGTCGACTGAGGCTTCAGACACTCTGCAAAGCCCGCAGCAGCGATCGAACGCTGAGCGGGCTTTGCGCTTTGAACGGACGGCATGTTCGTTCGGGGGCCCATGCGGACACAATGCCCGACTCGATTTGAGCGGTTGACCTGACGCCGGCTCGCTCAGGTGCTCTATGTCGCTCGAGTGCCGCAAGCTCGCGGCTCGCTCGCGTGACCTGCTTGAGAAGAGCGATGCAAAACCGGTGCGCGTTCTCGGGTCGCCCATTTGCGTCGCGTTTCGGCATGCTTAAGCAGCGAAAGGATGCGGGGCGAGTTCGGCTTCCCGTCAGCGTCTTTCAGAGATGCGCTGCCATTGGTTACAGCGGCACCTCGAATGACCGCTCCCCGAATGCCGTATGCTCGAGGACTTTTCGATCCGGCCCATGCTTCTCGGGTAGTCCGCCGAACGCCTCACCTCGGTCACGCACCGAGTGCCGTCCCTCTTCAAAGCGCAGCAGAGCCCCGAAGTATCATCGAGTGCTCGCGATGCCGTTTGCCTCATCGTCCGACGCCGCTTCTTTCCTACGTCGCTCGGTGCCGGCAGGCTGCAGACAACAAACAAAGCCAATACGAAAAGAATCGCTCCCGAATTCCGAAAGGCACAAGCTCTCATGCGCGTTCAAAATCAAAAAGACTTCGCCGCCGGCATGTTCTACATCGTGATCGGCATCACGGCGATCCTCACCCTCAAAGGCAACGAACTCGGCACACTCGCACGCATGGGGCCGGGCTATTTTCCAACAATCGTTGCATCGGGCCTCATCCTGACGGGCCTTGCCATCGCTATCAAAGCGGCGCTTCGTGCGCCCGTTGCCGCTGACGACGGCAGCATTCGCTTCGGCAAACCCATCTCGGCGCTTCTCATTCTCGGGAGCGCCGCCTTTTATGCCGCAACGCTTCTGAAGCTCGGCTTTTTCCTCTCGATCGGCGGCATGATTGTGATCGCTTCGCTTGCACATCCGGCCTTCAAGCTGCGTGATGCACTCGCAAGCGCCGTCTTCCTCACAGTGCTCTCCGCTGCGCTCTTCATTTGGGGCCTGGGCCTCATTGTGCCGCTCTGGCCCGTTTTCTTCTGAGGAGCGTACGCAAATGGATCTCATTCAAAACCTGCTGATCGGCTTTGAAGCGGCAATTTCGCTCCAGAACCTCATTTACTGCTTCGTGGGCGTTGCCATGGGAACGCTCGTGGGCGTTCTCCCCGGCATGGGGCCTGTCGCGACCGTGGCGATGCTGCTGCCGATCACCTACGCGCTTGATCCTTCATCGGCGCTCATCATGCTCGCGGGCATTTACTACGGCGCGCAGTACGGCGGTTCAACCACGGCGATTCTCGTCAATATTCCGGGCGAAGCCGCCGCCGTCGTCACGTGTCTTGACGGCAACAAGCTCGCAAAAAAGGGGAAAGCGGGCACGGCGCTCGGCATTGCCGCGATCGGCAGCTTCGTTGCCGGGTGCTTTGCGACGCTTCTCATTGCCGCCTTTGCCGCCCCCATGACCGAGCTCGCCTTCCAGTTCGGACCGCGTGAATACTTTAGCCTCATGGTGCTTGGGCTTGTCGGCGCAATCGTGCTCGCCTCGGGCTCGCTTCTCAAGGCCGTCGGCATGATCTTCATCGGGATTCTTCTCGGCTGCATGGGCATGGACGTCAATTCCGGCGCACTTCGCTACGTCTTCGGGATCGATGAACTCATGGACGGCATCGACTTCGTGGCACTTTCAATGGGCGTTTACGGCTTTGCCGAAATCATCCGCAACATCGAAGTTTCGGGTGTGCGCGAACCGATGCCTGCCGCCATCGGTCAAATTCTCCCGACGAAAAAAGATCTCAAGGAAGCTGCGCCCGCCATTTGCCGCGGCACTGTGATCGGGTCGCTCCTCGGAATCCTCCCCGGGGGCGGAGCGCTTCTGAGCGCCTTTGCGTCCTACACGCTCGAAAAGAAGTTGGCCGGCGACCGCGCCGATCCGCCCTTTGGCGAAGGCAACATCCGCGGCGTCGCCGGACCGGAATCAGCCAACAACGGCGGCGCGCAGACGAGCTTCATCCCGATGCTTACGCTCGGCATTCCGTCGAACGCCGTCATGGCGCTTATGATCGGCGCGCTCATGCTCCACGACATCACGCCCGGGCCGCAGGTGATGGCATCGAACCCGCCGCTTTTCTGGGGACTTATCGTCTCCATGTGGATCGGCAACGTCTTTCTCGTGATTCTCAATATCCCCTTGATCGGCCTCTGGGTGCGGCTTCTGCGCGTGCCCTACCGGCTGCTCTATCCGGCGATTCTCTGCTTTTGCGCGATCGGCGTTTATTCGATCAACAACAATCCCTTCGACATCTGGATGACGATCATCTTCGGCGTCTTCGGCTGGATCGTGGGTAAACTCGGCTGCGAATGCGCGCCGCTACTTCTGGGCTTCATCCTCGGACCGATGCTCGAAGAGAACCTGCGCCGAGCGCTCCTCCTCTCGCGCGGCGACCTGATGACTTTCGTAGAAGGCCCGATTTCGGCAACGCTGCTCGCGATTTCGGCGTTCCTCCTCGCGATCATCGTCTTCCCGGCCGTGCGTGCCGGACGTGAAAAGGCCTTTGCCGAAGAGGATTGAGCGCACGAAAATCGGAAACACACCTAAGGCGCTGCCGAACATCTGCATCGGGAGCGCCTTTCTTCTCGCCTCTTCCCTTCTTCCCGCCGGACTTTCCTCCCTCTTATGCCGCGCGCGACCGATCGATCGCGAGCTTGAGCGCAGCGCACCAACGCTGTGCACACAGCAGGTCGTCGACGGATGCCCCCGGACAATCGCTTGCGCGCAGCGCGTTATCGGCGAGGAATGTTTCAATTAAGTCCTCGGCCTTGAAGCTTGTGAGGTGCACACCCGCAAATGTTTCTGCAGGAACGCCTTTGACGCCGAGCGCAGCAAGGCCCGCTTCGTCGAGCGTCGGAAAGGCGCTCATCCAGCCGACAACGGGTACGAGTACGCCGCTTTGCCCGACCACAACGGGAAGCGCAATATCCTCTTCCGGTTCCGCCTTTTCCCCTTGGGCTTCGGCGCTCGAACTCGGAGACCCAGCGAGCACCACCGAGACGCTTTCGGCCCAGAAGCGCTTGGCGCGCAGCCGGTCTCGGATCCAAAGAATGGGCCAGACGGCAAAGAGCGCCCAGAAGGGCGACGTGAGAAGCAAAGCGACGGCTAACCACGTGCCGTCCGGCACGCCTCTCATCGAAAAAGCGGTGCCGAAAATGCCCCAAAGCCACCAGACAAGCCAAAAGCGCCGACGGCGCGCACGCGGGATCGGTGTCTCGACCGCGCGATCGACTATTTCAAGCGTTGTACTCACGCTTCGCCCCCTGCTGCCGAGCACGGCGTCGATCGCCCCGCACTATTGAGAACACGAGCACGAAGCTGTCCGCAGCCGCCGTCGACATCCTGGGCAGCCGAGTCGCGAAGCGTTGCAATGACGTCGCGAGACCGCAGGCACCGCACCAGTGATGCCGCATGTTCACGCTCGGGCCGCTTGAAGGGGCTTCCATCGACAGCATTGACGGGGATGAAATTCACCATCATGTAGCGCCCATGGAGCTTGTCGGCCAAGCACTCGATTTCTGCCGTCGAATCGTTGATACCCTCAATCAGCGTCCACTGAATTTGCGCGGGGTACCCGGTTTTCTTGGCCCACTGATCGGCGGCCTCGATAAGTTCGTCCACCGACATCTGGGTGCCGTGCGGCAGAAGCTTTTTGCGTTTTTCGTCGTCTACCGTGTGAAGCGATACGGCCAGTGCAGGCTTCACAGCACTTTTGTCCAAAGCAGCAAAGAGACGCCGGTCTCCCACGGTCGAAACCACAAGATCCTTGTGTCCGAATTCCCCGTACGTACCGAGCAGGTCAACGACGCGCATGACTGCCTCGAGATTGTGCGAAGGCTCGCCCATGCCCATAAAAACGACCTTTTTGGTTTCAGGGCGCAGCTTTCTCGCGAGCGCCACTTCCGCCGCTATTTCAAGGTCCGTCAACTGTCGAATAAGACCGCCCTGCCCCGTCATGCAAAAGACGCAGCCGACTGCGCACCCCATCTGCGTCGAAACGCAAACGCCTTTCCTCGGCAGAAGCACCGACTCCACAGTCTGACCGTCAGCAAGCGTCAAGAGAAGGCGTTCGCTCTCGGGGTCCGAACCCGAGTGGCGACTGCGAAGTTCAAGAACCGCCTCCAGTTCACGGCGCAAACTCGGCACAATTGCGCGCATCGCTTTCGGATAGCGTTCGTCGTCGAGCTGCGGCCATTCACCTTTTCCGAGCCAAGCACGGAAAAAGCGGCGCACGTGTATGGGCTTTGCACCTGTAGCGAGCAGGTGCGAGCTGACCGCTTCGAGCGTCAAGCGCTTCTTTTCTGTCGGACTGGTCTGGCTATTTGTAAATTGAATCGGAGAATTCATCTCGTCTTTCAGAGGACGTGGCGGGAAATACAAAGCTGATTGCGGGACCGCTCATGATGCATCAAGATCCGCACGCTTTACGCGAAAACCGCTCAACATACCAGAGAACTGTCTTTCTCAGCGCATCGTCAAAGGTGCATTCCGGCTTCCAGCCAAGCTCATCTCGAATTTTTTGGCAGTCCACCGCATACCGGAAATCGTGTCCCGGCCTGTCGGCCACCAACTCGATCTGAGATTCGTACCGATCGCTCGGAAGCGGTTTGACATCGTCCAAGATGCGGCAAATTTGCGTTGCGATTTCCAGGTTCGTCCGTTCGTTGCCGCCGCCGACGTTGTAGGACTCACCGCTCCTGCCGTGATGAAAAACCGCATCAATGGCTCGACAGTGGTCGCCCACCCACAACCAATCGCGCACATTGGTCCCCGTGCCGTAAATCGGGATGACTTCGCCGGCAAGCGCTTTACGGATAACGGTCGGAATGAGCTTTTCGTCGTGCTGCCAGTAGCCGAAATTGTTCGATGAGTGGGTCGTCACGACATTCATGCCGAATGTCTGGGCATAAGAGCGAACAATCAGATCCGCCGACGCTTTACTTGCCGAATAGGGGCTGTTGGGGCGATAGGGAGAGTCTTCACGGAAAAAGCCATCCTCTCCAAGCGTGCCATAGACCTCATCGGACGATATCTGGTGGAATCGAGCCTTGTCGAGCTTTTGGGTTTTACGCCAATAGCAAAGCGCCTCGTCTAAGAGTGTCGTCGTCCCGACGATATTCGTTTGAATAAACCGGAAGGGATCGGCGATTGAGTTGTCGACGTGGCTCTCGGCTGCGAAATGAATCACACCGTCGACGGCGTATTCCTCCAGGAGACTCCTCACCAGAGAGCGATCGCAAATGTCACCTTGAACTGGGATAACATTGGCGTTCTGCTTTTGCTTCTGGAAAAGTTCCTTATGCGCGGCATACGTCAGGAGATCCAGATTGATCAGGCGGTATTCGGGATATTTCTTTGAAAAACAAGCGATAAAGTTGCCGCCGATGAAGCCTGCACCTCCCGTTACAAGGATCGTTTTGTCAACCATGCTGAATTAAATGCTCTTGTATTTTTCTGGTAATGGTATTGCGGCCAATACCCAGTCGCTCAGCAGCTTCCACTCGTCTGCCGCGAGATGAAGAAAGCGCCTCGTTTATCAAAATCGTCTCTACTTCGCCTATGACGGAGGTCCACAGATCCGTTTCGTTCGAAGCTAAGCGTCCTTGTATATCTCTGGCGAGCAAAATCTGCCACGTTGACGAAGAAGCAGGTGTTTGGTTGTACTCAGAAGCCTGCCCTTTTCGTTCCTGTATTCCCCGATCGACTGTGCGGACCTTTGAGACGTCTAACGGAACCGAGTCCTCCTTCTTGCGTAGGTCGGCAGGCAAATCTTCGACACGCACCTCGTGTGCCGGCGCCATAACAAGCAACCAACGGCACAAATTTTCGAGCTCGCGTACGTTCCCTGGGAACGAGTGCTGCTCGATCACACGCAATGCTTCGGGCGTCAGCACTTTGGGTTCAAGTCCGAGCTCCTGCGCGCCACGCGCTAAGAAATGAAGCGTCAGGGGCTCGATATCCTCCTTACGCTCTCTTAGGGGTGGAAGCCGAAGACGAATGACATTGAGGCGATGAAAGAGGTCTTCTCTAAACTCACCCGCCTTGACTCGAGCTTCAAGGTCTTGATTCGTTGCGGCAATAACGCGGACATCCGCTTTGATCGGTTCGTGCCCGCCGACGCGATAGAACCAGCCGCTGCTTAAGACGCGAAGTAAACTCGTCTGGAGCCCCATGGGCATATCGCCGATTTCGTCCAGAAAGAGCGTGCCGCCCTTTGCCTGCTCAAAGCGCCCAAGTCGCGTTGAAGTCGCGCCGGTGAAAGCACCTTTTTCGTGACCGAACAGCTCACTTTCGAGCAACTCTCTCGGAATGGCCGCCATGTTGATGGCAATAAAGGGGGCTCGGCTGCGGCGACTGTGCTTCCAGATAGCGCGCGCGACCACCTCTTTGCCAGCACCGGACTCTCCGGTAAGCAAAACCGTGACGTTGCTCTGAGAAAGACGTCCAATCGCACGAAAGACATCCTGCATCGCCGGCGCATGCCCGATCAGCGGCAGTTCGTTGCTGACGGGCTCGACCGGAAGCGACTGTGCTTCCTCATGTCGAACCGACGATTCTTCCATCGCACGCTGAATGAGTGCTACGGCCTTCGGCACATCAAAGGGCTTCGTCAAATACTCGAATGCGCCGCCCTGAAAAGACGATACGGCACTTTCAAGATCCGTATAGGCGGTCATGATGATGACGGGAAGCGTCGGCAGAAGCGCTTTGACCTTCTCGAGAAGCTCCACGCCGCTCATGCCCGGCATGCGGATGTCGGATACCAAAACAAGGGGCAGCTTCTTCGAATCGCCAGCCTCGACCATACGCTTGAGTGCGTCGAGCGCATCCGCCGCATTGTCGAAAGCTTTAGCAGTAATCGACGCTTTCGCAAGCGCTTTTGTGAGCACCCAGCGAATGGCCCGATCGTCATCCACGACCCACACGGCGGCCGACTGCTCCGGCAGATGCTGCCGCGCAAAAGCATCGTCTTCATGACCGAAAGTCGATCCCGTCATTTCCTTTCATCCTTCTTTCTGTCAATTCTCACCGTGTCCACTGACTGACCTACACGCCGTTCCGAGTTTGCTTGGCCGCTCGCCCCGAAGGGGAGCACCACGGTAAAGTCCGTGCACCCCGGCTCGCTCTCGACAGACACTCGACCGTTTGATTCTTCGACAAAATTTTTGACGATCGAAAGCCCCAATCCCGTACCCTCGGCACGCCCCGTAACAAGCGGATAAAAGATCTTTTCGCGAATCTCTTCGGGAATGCCGGGACCGTTGTCGACAATGTCGACCTGGAGCACGGAGCGAACACGCTCGCCCCCTGTCAGCACATCTCGCGCTATGCGGGTTTTGAATGTAATGACAGCCCGGCCCTCTTGACGCAGTCCCGCAGTTGCCTCGGCAGCATTCCTGGCGATATTGAGAAAAACTTGCGTCAATCGCTCCCGATCGCCCTGAACGGGCGGCGCCGAAATATCGTAGTCGCGAAGGAACGTGAGACCAACAGGAAACTCCAGCAGCAACAAGTCGGCAACGCGCTCGAGCACTTCATGCACATTGACGGATTCGATGCGCTTGGGTGCTCGATAGGGCAGAAGCAAACGATCGACAAGATGCTGCAGGCGATCGGCCTCTTCCAAAATGATGTTCGTCGCTTCTCGGTCCTCTTCACGCTCAAGATCGGCATCAAGGAGCTGCGCCGCGCCGCGAATACCGCCGAGCGGATTTTTGATTTCGTGGCCGAGATTTCTCAAGAGCTCGGCGTTTGCTGCGCGAATGTTCTCTTCGACAGCGTCGCGCTCTTCCCGAAGTGCGTCGTCAAGACTGATCGCCTCCAGAAGATAGCTGAGGTTCGGCAAATCCGAGACTTGCTGAACGACAAAACTTGCGAGCGACGTCAGCGTAACGCGCACGCGTACGGGCGGTCGCATGCCGCAGTTCAGTAGAGAAACGGCGGTCGCGCCACTCTCGGAGAAAAGTACGTCAGCGTGACGAATACCGCGAGAGCGGGCGTCAGTCCCCTCGTCATCCACTCCAAACCAAACCGCAGCAGCCTCCAGATACGCTGAAATGGACGTGCCGCGTACGGTTCGCTTAGCCCGTCCTAGCAACGATTCAGCTGCCGTATTGAGGTCGACAATCCGACCGCCGGCATCTAAGCCGATTACAGCGGTCGACAGGAACTCGAACGCTTCAAATGCGGGCACTGCTTGCCGGCCGTCAGAGGATCGCCCTGCCACTTTCTGCATTTTGTCTCGATTCACACCCGACTCCCGTCATGCACAATCGGAGCGAATGCGCCCCATAGACAAATCGGGGACGATGCATCGAGCATGCCACCGTCCCCGAATCCGACAATTTGCGGCTCGAGCGCACGACACGCTGTCGGTCGTGCGCCCTGTGTCAGAACCTCTACGACATTAAAGCGAATAGTAGAGGTCAAAGTCGAGCGCCGTCACCGCCATCGACGCACGGAGGACTTCCTTGCGCTTTTCGGCGATGTAGGCGTCGATGAAGTCGTCGCTGAAAACGCCGCCCTTCGTCAGGAACTCGCGATCCTTGTCGAGTGCATCAAGCGCCACTTCAAGGTTCGGCGCAACCGTCGGAATGAGCGCGTTTTCTTCGGGCGGCAGGTCATACAAGTTCTTGTCGGCCGCTTCACCCGGATGGATGCGATTTTCAATGCCGTCGAGACCGGCCATCAGCAGCGCCGAGAAGCCGAGGTACGGATTGCACAGCGGATCCGGGAAGCGGATTTCGACACGACGCGCCTTCGGGTTCGTCACAAACGGAATGCGAATCGAAGCAGAACGGTTGCGAGCCGAATAGGCGAGCTTCACCGGCGCTTCAAAACCGGGAACCAGGCGCTTATACGAGTTGATGCCGGGGTTCGTGATGGCGTTGAGCGCGCGCGCATGCTTGATGACGCCGCCGATGTAGTAAAGAGCCATATCCGAGAGGCCGGCGTAGCCGTTGCCGCTGAAAAGGTTCTGGCCTTCCTTCCAAATCGACTGGTGCACGTGCATGCCCGAGCCGTTGTCGCCCTCAATAGGCTTGGGCATGAACGTCGCGGTCTTGCCGTAGGCAGCCGCCACATTCCACACCGTGTACTTCACGATCTGCGTCCAGTCGGCGCGCTGAACGAGCGTCGAGAAGCGCGTACCGATTTCGCACTGGCCGGCGCCGCCCACTTCGTGGTGATGAATTTCAACGGGCACGCCCTGCTGCTCGATCAGCGTGCACATTTCGGCGCGGATATCGGCAAGCGAATCCACAGGCGAAACGGGGAAGTAGCCGCCCTTCATGCGATTGCGGTGACCGAGGTTGCCGCCCTCCATGTCGAGACCCGACGACCACGGCGCTTCTTCAGAAGTAACGCGGAAGAAGCTCGAACCGGGCTTATGATCCCACTGCACGCCGTCAAAGATGAAGAATTCGGGTTCGGGGCCGAAGAAAGCGGCGTCACCGATACCCGTCGACTTCAGATAGCTTTCCGCACGGTTGGCGATCGAGCGCGGGTCGCGCTCGTAGCCCTTACCTGTCGTGGGTTCGAGAACGTTGCAGGACAAAACCAGCGTATTGGCTTCACGGAACGGATCCATGCGCGCCGTGTTCGGATCCGGCTGCAGCAGCATGTCGGAAGATTCGATGCCGCGCCAGCCGACGAAGGAAGAGCCGTCAAAGGGCTGACCGAGCTCGAAAGTGTCTTCCGTCAAGTGTTCGGCAGGAATCGTCAAATGCATTTCCTTGCCGAGCATGTCGGTGAGACGAAGGTCGACGAACTTGGCGTCGTTGTCCTTAACCATCTGCAGAACGTCAGCAGCGGTAGTCATGTGTGCTTCTCCTGGAAGAGTTCACTCCGCGTGCGCTTGCACAGCCGCACCGGAGCGCGATTGAGATCGACCCGACGCCGATACGATTCCGACGCCGTCATCAGGTTATTAAGCAATCAGCGTGCCAAGTCGGTATCCGCCCGATCGAATGCTGTCCATTGAATCCTTTTGGCGCAGAACGACACGAGCGTCCGTCAACACGAACCGATGCGCCATTATGCACTCGACGCACGCTTTTATGCACCAATTCGGCGCACGACTTTTCGCAGAACCGACACGCTTTCATGATGCAGACAGAAGCTTCAAAGAAAGCTTTCCTGCAGGTCGGAGAGAAACCGCATGCCCAATGGCGTTGCGCGAATGATTTCCGGATTCGTATCGAGTAGTCCCTTGGCCTCAAGTGCAGCTCGTTGCGGGCGAATTGTGTCGAGCGGCAGGCCGGTACGCTCTTCGAAGAGCCGCGCAGGCACGCCCTCAACAAGCCGCAGCGCATTGAGCATGAATTCGAAGGGCCTCGCTTCCGGTTCAATGGCATGCTGCTCCTCGATACCGTTTCCAAGAGCCTCCACCTGCTCGAGGTAGCGCGACGGCGACTGAATACGCATCTCACGGAAAATGCCGTCCTGGGTCGTCACCTTCCCGTGCGCGCCGGCACCGGCCGCAAGATAGTCGCCGAAAGTCCAGTAGTTGAGGTTGTGTCTGCAGCGTCGTCCCGCCCGGGCGTACCCCGATACCTCGTAGCGTTCATACCCAGCAGCAGCGAGGCGCTCCACGACGACATCCCCCATATCGGCCGTCAAATCATCATCAGGGAGATCCGCCGGCACATGCTTGGCAAACGCTGTACCGGGCTCAATGGTGAGCTGATAGCACGAGAGGTGTGTAGCGCCCGACGAAACAGCTTCGTCGAGCTCCGAGAGCAAACCATCGATTGTTTCCCCCGGCAGCGCAAACATCAAATCCAGATTGAAGTTGTCGAAGACCTTTTGGGTAGCTCGAATGGCGTTTCTAGCATCTTCTACAGAGTGGATGCGGCCAAGGCGCTTTAACCGCTCGTCGCAGAAGCTCTGGATGCCAAGCGATATTCTGTTGATGCCCGCCGCGCGGAATGCGGTGAGTTTCTTTTCGTCGACCGTTCCGGGATTTGCCTCAAGTGTGATTTCGCAGTTTTCTTCGAGCTCAAAGCGCTTCGAAACACCATCAATCAACGCTTCCACAGCCCGACCAGACATGAGGCTCGGCGTGCCGCCACCGACAAAAATCGACGCGATTTTCCTATTGTCAACACGTGGCCGCCAATGGTCCAAATCCTTCAAAAGCGCTGCGACATAGCGCATTTCTTCCAGTAAATCCGGCAGTTTTCTGGAGTTGAAATCGCAATAAGGGCACTTGCGAATACACCAAGGCCAGTGCAGATAAATGGAAAGGGGAATCTGCGCCAAGTCGAACATTTTTCAGCTAAATGTGCTTCTTTAATCGATTGTCCAAAAAGACTCGTTACCAGCCCCAGCGCTCGGCGAGCAGTTTTGCCATGACGCGCAGAGCTTGGCCGCGATGACTCACTGCATTTTTTTCGTCTGCAGTCAGGTCGGCAGCGGTCTTACCGAATTGCGGCAGGAAGAAGTACGGATCGTATCCAAAGCCGCCCGTACCGCTCGGCGTATCGACTATTTCACCCTGCCAGGCGCCTTCCGCAATGAGCGGCTCGGGATCGTCAGGAGAGCGCACGGCAACGAGAACGCACATGTAATGCGCACGACGGTTGCTCTCCCCGCGGAGCTTTTCAACAAGAAGCGCGTTGTTTTTTGCATCGTTTGACGGTTCCCCGGCAAAGCGAGCGGAAAAAACACCCGGCGCGCCGCCGAGCGCATCAACGCACAAGCCGGAGTCGTCCGCGAGTGCGGGGAGTCCAGTTTTCCTCGAAGCGTGACGGGCCTTCTGCAGACAGTTTTCTACAAACGTGAAAAAAGGCTCTTCACACGCAGAAACGCCGAGACTCCCCTGACTCACAATGTTCAAATTCATAGCTTCGAACATTGCTTGAAATTCACGAAGCTTCCCTTTGTTGTTAGAAGCCAGTACAAGTTTTTTTTCTTCCATTTTTCTGATTTAAAAAGAGTTTCTCTGGATCGCTTGGAGCTGCTCGTTGCCTTTTTTGGCAAGTTTGATCAGTTCTGTGAGCTCATCCTCGGTAAAAGGCTTTCCTTCGGCCGTCCCCTGAATCTCCACAAAACCGCCCAAGCTGGTCATGACGACATTCATGTCCGTATCGCTGCTGCTGTCTTCCGCATAGTTGAAGTCCAGCGCAGGCTCCCCGGACCACATGCCGACGGAAATCGCACTCACCTGCGCCAGAACCGGATCCTCTGCAAGGAGCTTTCGTTCCATCATCCAATTGACGGCATCGCGAAGCGCAACCCAAGCCCCCGTGATGGAAGCACAGCGCGTTCCACCGTCCGCCTGAATGACGTCGCAGTCGAGCTGAATCGTAAACTCCCCGAGTTTTTTGCGATCGACAACGGCACGAAGGCTTCGACCGATCAGGCGCTGAATTTCCTGTGTTCGACCGCTTTGCTTGCCCTTTACCGCCTCTCGATCGCAGCGCGTTCCTGTCGAGCGGGGAAGAAGTCCGTACTCTGCCGTCACCCAACCTTCGCCTTTGCCGCGCAAAAAAGGCGGAACGCCTTCGGTCACGCTCGCCGTACAGAGAACCTTCGTGTCGCCCACACTGATCAAAACGCTCCCTTCAGCATACTTTGTGTAATTGCGCTCAATGGTCACTCGTCTGAGCTCGTCGTTTGCTCGGCCGTCCGGTCGTTCGATTGTCATCAGTTCACTCCGTATTCGATACGCCTTTTACTAGGAAGGCGCCTTGCAGTTGTCTCATCGTACAGCACTAATCCGCAGGACGAACTACAATGCCGCGGATTCAGAGGCCGTGAACGGGACTGTCCGCATCAAGCGACAGCACCCTTTGCGTCTTTTCGCTTGAGTTGTCCGCCTTGGAAATCAATCCTTCGCACGCGGACGCGATCACCGGAGAATTCATGAAAACAGTCGCCAGCATGACGGGCTACGCAACTGCCGACGGCGCAACGCCGGTCGGTGTCGTCACCGTCGAGTGCCGTTCCGTCAACACCCGTTTTCTCGATCTGACGCTCCGTTTGGACGAAGGCATTCGTTTTGTCGAGCCGCTCGTGCGCGAAACACTGCAAAAGCGCCTGACCCGCGGCAAAGTGGAAGTCCGCATGACGCTGCGTCCCAACGAGTCGGCCATGCCTGCGCGCGTGAACGAACCGGCACTTAAGCGCCTGCTCGAACTGCAGCAGCAGATTCAGAGCGTGAATCCGGAAGCCGACTCGCTTTCCGTCGCAGAGGTTCTCGAGATGCCGGGCGTCGTGGAAGCAGAGAAAACGGACAAGGACGCAGTGTCCGCAGCCGTACTTGCCATCCTCAACAAGGCGCTCGACGCTCTTGTTGAAGCCCGTGCGCGCGAAGGTGCGGCGCTCTCCAAGGTGCTGCTTGACTACTGCGACAACATGCAGGCAACAGTGAACGACGTACGGGCCAAAATCCCCGAAATCGTCTCTCACATCGAAAGCAAACTCACCGAACGCCTCAACGGTGCACTCACCGAGGCGCTTACCGAAAAGAGCACGCTTTCAGCCGAGGAAGTTTGCGATCGCATTCGTCAGGAAGTGACGCTCTACGCCATGCGCCTTGATGTTGACGAGGAAATGAATCGCCTCGACACGCATATTCGCGAAGTGCGCCGCCTCCTCGCCGCGGGCGGCGCGGTTGGCCGCAAGCTCGACTTCCTCGCGCAGGAGATGAACCGCGAAGCCAATACGCTTGGTTCCAAGGCTGCGGCCATTGAAATGACGAACGCATCGCTTTCGCTCAAAATCACGATCGATCAGATGCGAGAACAGATTCAGAATCTTGAGTAAGGAGCGAAAAAATGTCTCAGCAGCAGCCTGCCGAAGCCAATGTGCACGCTTATAGCCCCGACAAGCACCCCGGCCGACTTTTCCTCGTGACCGCCCCTTCGGGCGCTGGCAAGTCGACGCTCGTCAATGCGCTTCTTGCCAAGCAGCCGACGATCAAGCTTTCCATCTCCTTCACGACGCGCGATCCGCGGCCTGGAGAGGTCAACGGCCGCGAATACCATTTCGTCACCATTGAAGAATTCGAAGCCATGAAGGCGCGCGACGAATTTCTCGAATCCGCACTCGTACACGGCAACTACTACGGTACGAACCGCGTCTGGATCGAAAACGAAATGGCCAAGGGCCATGACGTTCTGCTCGAGATTGATTGGCAAGGTGCGCGTCAGGTTCGAAAGCGCTTTCCCGGCACCGTGGGCGTCTTCATTCTGCCGCCCTCTATTGAAGCGCTCGAATGGCGCCTTAATCACCGCGGAACCGATTCGCCGCAGACAATCACGCGCCGCCTCCTCGGCGCCGGTGCCGAGATGGCGCATGCTCCGGAATTCGAGTACGTTATAATCAACGAAGATTTCGACACGGCCCTCCTGCAGCTCGAAGCCATCGTCACGGCCAGTCGCCTCACCTACGGTCAGCAGGCGCTCCGATTCAGAAACCAGTTCGCCAATCTCGGCGTGCCGGTTTGACGTTTTTCGATGCTATCGGGATGGCCGATATTTTTCTGTCCGCTTTATTTTCCTGAAAACAGATGGCCCGCATTACCGTTGAAGACTGCCTCAAGAAGATTCCGAACCGCTTTCAGATGGTTCTGGTTGCCGCTTATCGCGCACGTCAGCTCACGCAGGGGCACAAGCCCATGGTTGATGCGAAGGACAAGCCTTCCGTCATCGCGCTGCGCGAAATCGCCGACGGCAAAGTTGATGTTACTCTTCTGAATCAGGTGCACCCGTAAGCACGCTGCGCCCTGTCGTTGCGACACGTACATCGGCCGACAAATCTGCGTTTCTATGGCGCAGGGTGTCGGCCGTTTTGTTTGTCGGTTGCAGTGCCCCCTTGCGCTCCACTCGAGCGGCATCCATGCATGAGAAATACAGCCGATTCTGCGCGTTTTCTCTCTCGACGAACAAATAAAGCGGCGCTTACGATAGGAAAGTTACGCTAAAAAAGTTCGAAGAACGTTCCGCCCTCGGTGTCCGAGATTTTCAATCGGACATGCGCAACTTCACAAAAACACAATCAAAAGGAATCGATCTCATGACCGTCGAGACTGCGCCGCTTTTCCCGGACGACATGTACGCCACGAAGGAAGACGGTCTGCCCGCTCAGCCGATGCCTCGCGCTCAGCGGAAAACCATCGCCCCCTTCAGCTTCACAAAGCACCAGCACCGGATGCCGCTGCCCGGACCTTTTGTACCGGAGAAGCTTCCCGACGCCGACCTGCCGCTCTTTACACCACAGGCGCCCGACGTCGTCGTCACGGCACAGGGGCTGATCGATACCTGCGGACTTTATTTGCCTGCGCACGAAGTCGAAAAAATTCGAGAAGCCTATCGCTACGCCGACAATGCGCATCTCGGGCAGTTCAGAAAGTCGGGCGAACCTTACATTACGCATCCGATTTCGGTCGCCTCCATCCTTGCCTCTTGGCGCATGGACGCCGAAACCATTCAGGCGGGCCTCATGCACGACGTGCTCGAAGACACGGGCACGAGCAAGCGTGAAATGGCTGAAAAATTCGGCACCGACGTTGCCGAGCTTGTCGACGGGGTCTCCAAGCTCGATAAGTTGCGCTTCTCGTCGAACGAAATCGCTCAGGCCGAGAGCTTCCGAAAGATGCTCCTTGCGATGTCGCGGGACGTTCGCGTCATTCTCGTGAAGCTCGCCGACCGCGTGCACAACATGCGCACGCTCGGCGTCATGCGGCCGGAGAAGCGTGCGCGCATTGCCAAGGAAACGCTCGACATTTACGTACCGATTGCGCACCGCCTGGGGCTCAACAATGTGTTCCGTGAACTGCAGGAACTGAGCTTTGCCAACCGTTATCCCTTCCGCTACAAGGTCCTCTACGACAACGTCCTCAAGACGCGCAACAACCGCCGCGCAATTCTCGAGCGCATCCTGAACGAAACCAAAGCTTCGCTTTCGAAGTCCGGCATCCGCTGCCGCATTCTCGGTCGAGACAAAACGATTTACGGCATCTACAACAAGATGCGCGAAAAGCACCAGTCCTTCTCCGATGCGCTCGACATTTACGGTTTTCGCGTTATCGTTCGCTCGAAAGACGACTGCTATCTGACTCTGGGGGCGCTGCACCAGCTTTATAAGCCAGTCCATGCTCGGTTCAAGGACTTCATTGCCATCCCCAAGGCCAACGGTTACCAGAGCCTGCACACCACCGTGATCGGCCCGGACGGTACGCCCATCGAGTACCAAATTCGAACCGAGGAGATGCACCGCATCAACGAGAACGGCATTCTCGTTCACTGGCTCTACAACATCGATGAAGATGCGGCGGACCTGCAGTCCCGCACGGCGGCGTGGCTACAAAATCTGCTCGAAATTCAGCGCACCAGCAAGGACAGCACGGAATTCCTTGAAAACATCAAGGTCGACCTTTTCCCGAACCGCATTTACGTCTTTACGCCCAAGGGAAAAATCATTTCGCTGCCGAAGGGGTCAACACCGATCGACTTCGCTTACGAAATTCACACCGATGTCGGCAACCACACCGAAAGTGTGCGCATCAACGGCGAAGTGAAGCCCCTCTCGAGCAGTCTGCGTAACGGCGACCTCGTGCAGGTCGTCACGTCGCCCGACGCCCACCCGAATCCGCAGTGGCTCGGCTGGGTTCACTCCGGGAAGGCCCGAGCAGAAATTCGTCAATACCTGCGCACCTGCCAATTCGATGAATCGACGAAGCTCGGCCGACTTGCCTTGGAAGCACTCGCCGAAGAGCAGAAGGTCGATCTCTACGCCGTGCCGACCTCCGTGATGGAAAAGCTCTTCAAGGAATTCGGCGTCGACAGCGTTGCGTCGCTCTACGCAGCAATCGGCTTGGGGAAGGCCCTTGCAGCTGCCGTTTTGCACCGGCTCATGAGTCTTCTGCAGGCTGAAGGCAAGCGCGACGCCGACCTGGCGCTTCCTGCCGTCATCATCAACGGCAACGAAGGCACGGCGCAGCACCTCGCGCCCTGCTGCCACCCGATTCCAGGCGACCGCATCACCGGTATGAATCGACCGGGCGTCGGTGTCACTGTGCACCGAGCAGACTGCCCGCACGCCGAACGCGGCCGCCAAGCCGACCCGAGCCGCTGGATGACGCTCGAATGGGGCTCGCCCAAGCCGGGCGCCCATTTCCCCGTTCCGCTCGAAGTGCGCGTCACGGACGCACACGCCGGTCTTGCGGTCGTCGCAACGTCGGTTTCCGAAGCCAACTCGAGCATCACAGCTGTATCGCTCGAAGAAGAAGGGAAGGATCAAATCGTCCTCGTCACTGTTCAGGTGCGAGACAAGAATCACCTGATCCACGTCATGCGAACAATCCGCCAGAACGAAGCCGTTCTGCGCGTAAAGCGCATCCTGGACGATACGTCCGTCGCGAAGAACGCAAGGAACTTAACCAAACTCGCTAAACCCGGGAAGGTCACTTCCGATGGTCTGGGAAGCTCGAAAGCCTGACTGACCCAGGCCTCGTGATGATGTGCGGCAACGGCTTTAAACCGTTGCCGCCTTGCTTTTATCAGCACCCCCCTCACGCCCTCTCAGGCCTCTTTTCAGGGGATCGGCTGTTCGTTGGTGTAGGTAACTTCAAGGATCTCGATGGTATCGACACCAGCGGGATGTGTGCTCGTTGCAGGCGTCGGAAGCTTCACCTCGTCGCCCTCATGGTGCTTGAGCAATACCCGAGCGATCGGGCTGATCCAGCTCACGTCGCCATGCGATGCATCTGCCTCGTCAATGCCGACGATTCGGATTTTGCGCTCTTCGCCGCGTTGATTGACGTATAGAACAGTCGCGCCAAAAAAGACCTGATCCGTTTCGGGATGCGACTCAGGGTCGACAACCTCCGCAGATTCGATGCGCTTATTGAGGAAGCGAATGCGTCGGTCGATCTCTCTCAGGCGTCTTTTGCCGTACAGGTAGTCGCCGTTCTCGCTTCGATCGCCGTTGCTCGCAGCCCAGGAAACGACATTGACGACCTCGGGACGTTCGACGTTGACCAGGTGTTCGCGCTCATCGAGCAAGCGTCGATAACAGGCCGGCGTCATATAGTTTTTGGTATTCGGCGGCAGCCCGGGCAGTTTCACTTCGTCATCATCGTCTTGAGCCATGATTTGCCTCTTCGCCATCCCGATTTCAACAATCATCGGAAAGCAGAACAGTTTCAAAGCGTCCGATTTTAGAGAATCTTGAGGGAAACGGTTCGGTCTGCAACCTGCCCAGCAATGGAGACCCACGAGCTTCTCGCGGTCAAACGAAACGCAAAGCCTCCTACCTAAGCTCCGCTTCTTGAGCAACGGTAGAGGATGATTGCACACTCGGCGAATTTAACCTGCACCCCATCGGATAGCACACCTTTTGTCTTTCTGTGTAAACAAAGGATTCAAAAGGCTACAGGCAAAAATAAAGGGGCGTAGTAAACGCCCCTTTCGGAATTCTGTGGTGGAGAGGAGGCCCACCTAATTCAGACCAATTGCAAGGGTTCGCAAGGTGTATAGCCATAAATTATACCGGCCTCGCTTGTCGGAGAGGCCTCTTCACAACCCAAGAAGCCCTGCCACCAAGACCGTAAGCATAGCAAACTGCGTTCTTTTTTTCAACTCTATAGAAAAACCAGAAAAACCAGAGAAACCAGAAATTTGCGTAAACATCCGCTGGCAGGATCGTCCCGAACGAGCGCGAACAAGCTCGTTCTCAGAACCTGTGGTCAAAATGGTTTTCTGGTTACGTTTCAAGTGCAGTGTGATTAACGCTAAACAAAATCTGTGTTCTAATAAATTTATTCCGTGTTTAACACAGTGTTAGCTATCGTCAACTTTTAAAGCAACTTTGCTTTTTTCCCGAAAGTCGTCTGCGCGAATTTGCTCTTCTTTGTCCAATTGATTCCGACCCGTTCTAAATCACGGGACCACGTTCACCGAACAGAGAATTGTTCAAAGGAATCAACGATGGGAAAAATACCGACCTTCGTCCGGATGGGAGAGCTTGTCGAGCATACGCAGCTGTCCAGAAGCACGATCTACAACCTCCTGGCTGCCGGCCTGCTTCCCCCGCCTATTCAACTTGGCCCTCGCGCAAAGCGCTGGCCTTTGGCTGAGGTATTGAAGGTACTGGCCCTCCGTACCGCAGGCGCATCTCACGCCGAAATCACTGTCGCTATCGACACGATGATTAAGAAGCGCCAAAGCTATTTCGAGCTCGCAATCCACAAAGAAACCCTCAAGTTCGATCGCTACCTTGAACGGAAGCATCCATGAGCGCTTTGGAGCAGACCCTTATTCATGTGCCTGCGCCAACGGGCACAGGGAATCCCATTCAGTCCCGTCTCGGTGATCGCTCTCTCATTAAAGAAGTCCACCGAGACTGGCTGGATCTGCGGTGTCCTTTTGGGAAGGGGGAAGCACACTCAGCTCGTTACGTCTATCCATCTGACGCAGAGCCTTGCGGAAGATTTGAATGCCGGCATTGCTCTGAAAAGAACATCGCCGATCTTCTGCGGTTCCTTGATCTCAGCCCGGATGACGTGCTCAGGAAGGCCAAGATCATTCTTCAGCCAAGCTCGCGTGACTTGATCGTCCGTGCTCTTGGACAAGAACTGCAACGAGGGAAACGCATCTTCAGATGTGCGAGTTCTCTCGTCTACGTTCATGAAGAGAATGGCGTGCCAAGTTGGCATTCCTGTTTAGAGCGCGACGTCCTAAGTCTTGAAGCCTGCGGACTTTGTAATTTTTACAAAGTTATCCGCGGAAAGCTAAGACTTATTGACCCTCCACCACAGGTTCTTGATGCCTTCCTGAACACCAGCATGTGTTGGGACCGATTCCCTGTGATCCAAGGCATCGTGCATCACCCGATACCGCATCAAGATGGGCGACTCATTACGAAGTCAGGCTACGACCAAGAAACGGGTTTGTTAATTCTCTCCAAAGAAGATGACAGTTTCTTTTCTCCGGACAAACCAACACGGGAAGATGCTCTTGCTGCTTTGGCAAGACTAAACGAGCTGCTGGAGGAATTCCCTTTCGCTTCTCCGCTTGATCAAGCAGCTGCCTTAGCCGGCATTTTTTCTGCGGTGCTGAGGCAATTGTTGCCAGCTTGCCCGCTGATTTTGGTTAGCGCGAACTCGAAGGGGGCAGGGAAAAGCACGCTTTGCGAACTTTTCAGTGCATTCGCGAGTCCTGAAACGAGTTGCTTTACGCCTTTTCCAAAGGACGCAGTCGAAATGGAAAAGCGCCTTTTAGCTCTTCTCCGAGGATCCCCTCCGGTGATCACCTTTGACAACGTTGTTGGGATCATCCCGGCCATCGATGTGCTGTGCACGACGCTGACCTCGCCGATCGTCACGCTCCGTGTCTTGGGGACATCAAAAATGCTCAATCTCAGTACGAAAACCCTTTTCCTAGCAAGCGGCAACAATGCCACCGCAGTTGCGGACATGGCACGTCGAACCATGCTGATCTACTTGAATTCCCCTCTAGAATCCCCTGCTTCACGACAATTCAAAAACCCACACCTAATCAAGTCAGTCCTTAAAGCTCGAGGGCGCTACATCTCGGACGTCCTAACCATTTACCGCGCTTATTGCGCAGCCGACAGACCGGCGGTAAATATCGCTTCAATCGCCTCTTTCCAGGCTTGGGCCAACGAGTGTGTTCGACCTTTGGTTTGGTTGGGCGTTGAAGATCCTCTTGAAAAAATGCGCGTCGCAATGAACGAAGACTCGCATCGGGAAGAAACGTCCTTACTGTTTTCCGCCCTTTGGCAGGTATTCGCAGATAGAAGATTCTCTGCAAGAGACATCGCTCAGAAAGCTGCTGAATATGCTCCGTCAGATCTTCGAGCAGCTCTGGAAGATATCGGCCTCATTGAACACGGAGTTCTCAACCGGAAATCTCTTGGTTGGTGGCTCAGAGAGCGAACCAACGCCATCGTTGATGGCTTCCAGCTACAACGCGTTTCAAAGCCCAAGGCAACCCAAACAACCTACCGCTTAATCGCGTTGAAGTGACGGTCTCGATGAAGTGCGGCCCGAAGCGGTCGCCTTTGTGAGACGCGGTCGTTTTTAGATCAACAGTTACGTTCTTAGAACCGATTCAACCTATGAGTAACGTTCAATTATCGGAAAAGGATCTTCTCGTCTTTGCCGCAGTCCAAAAGCAGATTCAAGAGTTCGGCGGCTCGAGCAGGAAGAGCACGCAGATCCCGCTGATACTCATCGCCAACGCCATCAAGTCAACCGTAGAAGATGTCCTAGCTTCCATCGTTGCCCTCGAGGCCGCCCATAAGATCCGACGCTATGGCCGTCCGGAAACGATTACCGTTCCCAATGAGCAAGGAGTCCTTACAACTGAAATATGTCTCAACTTAGGCCTTCTGCAAACGCCGGCCGAACGTGCGCGCGCGTTCAGAGCCAACCAAAAGGCACTTGGCCGACGATCCATTCTGCTATGGCTCACGCCTGAAGAAGAACAAGAAGTGAAATGGCAGGTGCAAACCCTTCGCGAAAATTCTTCCAAGGCGCGTTCTGAGAACGATGCCGAGGTTTCAGAACATTTAGAAGGCTCTAACAATTAAATCCCGATAAAAATCTCAACCCAGCAATGTTCGTCATTTCATTGATGAACATTGCTGTCAAGCCCCTTTCCGAGACCTCGTGCGCATTCATGACGAGAGTTCGGAAACTTTCTACCGAGCAGCAGCCTGTCGATCTCAGGGATCTGGGTGAACGACCTTCAGGCTGAAAGACAAACCAAAGAGAAGCGCCAGCACAATGGGTCTTTCGAGACAAGAAAAAAACGCTCCGCCTACTTGCCCTCTTGAGCCGGAGGGGTGAGGCGAAGCGTTAGTTTCTCACGTCCCTTTCAAGTTAGAGGAAGCGATAAGGAAATGGACGGAGAACGAAAGACACCGCGTGTCCGTACCCGGGCGATATCCAGGGGGCACTTTGTGTCTTTCATTATCTATGGTACCAGTAGGTCCTTATGGGAAGCGAACGATTTTCCTTCCTTTTGGTCTGTCTGAATTGGGTGTACCCACATCAGACATTTCGGAAGGTTATCAAATAATGTACGATTAAAGTCGCTTTTTTAATTTTGCAACAAGTCTGAGGTTTTACCACCCATGCGCATCGGTTATATCCGCGTCAGCTCGATAGATCAAAACCCAGCTCGTCAGCTTGAAGGTCTGAGCGTTGACAAAACATTCATCGATCACTGCTCAGGAAAAGACACAGAGCGACCAGAACTTCAGAAGTTGCTAGCCTACGTCCGCGACACTGACACAATCGTTGTTTGGTCGATGGATCGCCTAGCCCGAAATCTCAAAGATCTGTTGCAACTTGTCGAAGAGCTGACCAATCGAGGCGTTGCGATTGAATTTGTCAAAGAAAAACTCGTCTTTGACCCCCAAGATAAAGCATCACCCGTTGCGAAACTCATGCTATCCCTCTTAGGTGCATTTGCAGAATTTGAACGATCGATCATCAAAGAACGGCAACGTGAAGGTATTGAAGTTGCAAAAAAGCGCGGAGTCTACAAGGGACGTAAGCGATTTTTTTCCGTAGAACAGATGCATCAAGCCGAAACTCTTATTCGAGAAGGAGTCCCCATCACTCGTATTGCCAAGAGATTGGGTGTTAGCAGAGATACAATCTATCGTTATATAAACATTCAAGAAAATAAAATCGATTTAAATGCTTCAATATAAGAAAGCAGATATATATCTAATCTGTAATTCGAAATTATATCGATCAGTACACAATTAGAAATTAATATTTATTGATACTGAATATCATGGCCTCTCTAAATCACTCAATAATTATTAAAGGATTCGAAAAACTTGCATCCGATAGGAATCCTAATGATTTTTTCTTTGACTTCTTAAAAGTTCTGAAGTTTCCGGATGCGACGATTAAAAGATTAAGAGAACCCGGAAGCAATCGAAACGTAGCAATCATACAAGGTGATTTAGCTCTTGAAAAACAGATTTATTTTCATAAAGCAAGATCTGGAGAAGACTTACAGAACACATTACGTTCTATTGTTGAAGATCCACAACTCAATAATAGAAATATAAGATTTTTTGTGACTACTGATTATGAAAATGTAGTTGCTTATGACAAGCGAGTTGACGATTGGACTAATTTCGCCTTTAAAGATCTTCGTGAAAATTACGAATTCTTTCTTTCTTTAACTGGCCTTTACGAAAAGCCGTTGGCATATTCGGCTCATCCTGCAGACGTTAAAGCCTGTGAAAAGATGGGAAAACTTTATGATGTCATTAAATCCCAAAATCATTATGATAACGAGCATCTTCATGATTTAAATGTTTTCCTGACACGACTACTATTTTGTTTCTTCGCGGAAGATACTGGTATTTTTCCCAAAGAAGGACAGCTAACCAATGCAATAGAGTCCATTACAAAAGCAGACGGATCCGATCTAGCTAACTTTTTTGAGCGACTATTCTGGATACTCGACATGTCGCCCAATCATCCTGGAAGATCTTATGAGACGGCAACTCTTGCTGCCTTCCCATACGTTAACGGAGGTCTTTTCCACGAAAAGATTCAGATCCCTCAATTCAATGCTAAGGCCCGAAATATTCTGCTCGAGTGCGGTCATCTAGCATGGCACGAAATTTCACCTGTAATTTTCGGGGCTATGTTTCAAACAGTAATGGATCCAGAACTCCGGCATGAACGCGGAGAACACTATACAAGTGAAGAAAATATTCTTAAAGTTATTGGGCCTTTATTCTTAGATAATCTTAAAGATGAATTAAATAAATTACTCACCGACAAATCAACTCATAGGAATAAAAAATTAAAAGAATTTCAAGAAAAACTCGCTTCATTAAAATTTTTAGATCCTGCTTGCGGTTGCGGTAATTTTCTTATCGTCACATATCGAGAACTGAAGCGCCTTGAGCTTCAGACAGTTAAAGCTATTTATTGTGATGATAAAAATCCTTCTCTATTCGACGACTGGCGCGAAAAGTCATCTCAGGTTTCAATTTCACAGTTTTATGGCTTCGAAATTGAAGAGTTCCCAGTAGACGTGGCTCGAGTTTCTATGTGGCTCATGGAACACGTTATGAACAGAGAATTCAGCGAGTTTTTTGGTCAGTTATTCCCATCGATTCCTCTGAAAGACTCTGCGAATATCATATGTACTAATGCCTTGACAAACAACTGGAGTAGCCTTGTTCCTATCCATGAATTAGATTTTATTTTCGGTAATCCGCCATTTGGCGGGATTAAAACAACGACTAAGGAACAAAAGGAAGAAATTGCCTTAGTTTTCGAAAATAAAAAAGTCGGAAATTTAGATTACGTAGGGTGTTGGTTTAAAAAGGCAGCCGATTGTTTAGCCATCCATCACAATATTAAAGCTGCATTTGTAGCTACTAATTCTATTACTCAAGGTGAACAAGCCCAAACTCTTTGGGAACCAATTTTCAACAAAGGGTTATCAATACAATTCGCTCATACCTCCTTTAAATGGATGAACGAAGCGAAAGGTGTAGCTGCTGTTTATTGTGTAATTATTGGCTTCTCAGCTAGAAAACAGGAAAAGAAATCTCTTTATTTATATGAGAAACCAACATCAGAACCTTATCAAAAAATAGTTAATAATATCAATGCATATTTGATTGATTCTAACGTCAACTTCATTCCCGCACGAAGTAAGAGTCTTTGCGATATTCCCAATATGTGCTATGGGAATATGCCCGCATCAAAGTCTTTGATATTGAATCATCAGGAATTTCTTTCTCTTAAACAGAGTAATCCGAAACTAGCATCTTATGTTCGTAAATTTCATTCTGCAAAACAATTTTTAAATGGAGAACCTCGATATTGCATTTGGCTATACGGTCTCTCTGAAGCAGAACTTTCAGAAATCCCAAACATCAAATTACTTGAAGAAAAAGTTTCATTAGAACGTACTCACCCAAAGACTGGTCAGCTGCGTAAGCATTATGACAATTCATCGAGCCTTTTATTCCATCAGATTACTCAACCTTTGAATTGTGATTGCCTACTGATTCCTCGTCATTCATCAGAGAATCGCGATTACATTCCTATGGGATTTATTCCTCAAGGTGAAATTATCGGAGATTCTTGTCAGGTTGTAGCAAATACTTCATTGTTCCATTTTGGAATTCTTGAATCCAGAATGCACATGACATGGATGCGCACTGTCTGCGGTCGACTTAAAGGTGATTATCGCTATTCAAGGGATCTCTGCTACAACACATTTCCATGGCCAAAAGCATCAGAGTCTGAAAAAAACTTAATCGAAAATCTTTCCCAAAATATTCTTATGACACGTGAGTATTATCCGGATATGACATTGGCAAATCTATATGATCCAGATAAAATGCCAGAAGATCTCAAAAAAGCTCACTCTGAACTAGACTTAGCTGTTGAACGTCTTTATCGGAAAAAGCCTTTTGAAAGCGATGAGGATCGGCTCCATCATCTATTTGAAAGATATGAGAGGCTGATAAAAGGCGAAGACGATTCAAATCTTTTTTCTGAGGAGTAAATCATGCCGGATATCCTTACCGTTCAATATGCACAGACGGGCACGAGTACTCGTCAGAATCCGATGGGTATGCGTGAAATGCAGGCCCGTGCTTACGAAAAGCGAGACGCTCAGTATTTGCTGCTAAAAGCGCCACCGGCGTGCGGGAAATCACGTGCGCTTATGTTTCTGGCGCTGGACAAGGTTCTCAAACAGGGCCTTGATAAAGTCATCGTTGCAGTGCCGGAAATGTCTATCGGCGGCTCGTTTAAAGATACAGATCTGAAATCAAACGGCTTTTTTGCCAATTGGCATGTCGATGATAAATACAATCTATGCACACCTGGGAATGTCGGCAAGGTTGACCGCGTTGTCGAATTCATGAACCAATCGACGGAGCATTATCTGATTTGCACGCATGCAACATTTCGGTTCGCTTACGACAAGATCAAGGATGCAAAAAAGTTCGATCGAACAGTCATCGCAATTGATGAGTTCCATCACACCTCGGCAGAAGACGGCAATATTCTCGGCGGAATCATCGACGACTTGATGAAAAACTCTTCCGCCCAGATCATTGCGATGACCGGCTCATATTTCCGGGGCGATGCAGTACCGATTCTCCGTCCAGAAGACGAAGCGAAGTTCACACAGGTTACTTACACCTACTACGAGCAGTTAAACGGCTACAAGTACCTGAAGTCGCTGGGCATCGGCTACCACTTCTACCAAGGTCGATATTTCGATGCCTTGAAGGAGGTGTTGGATCCAAACAAGAAGACCATCGTACACATTCCCAATGTGAATTCGATGGAGTCAACCGGTCTTAAGCTCGAAGAGGTCGACCGCATCCTTGATGTGCTCGGAACTGTCCAATCTCGTGATCAGAAGACCGGCATCTACACGGTTCTGACCCACCAAGGGAAAACAATCCGCGTTGCAGACCTCGTCACAGACGACGTCATGCGCGTGAATGTTCTTGACTATCTGCGAAACATAAAATGCGCTGAAGAGATGGATGTCATCATCGCTCTCGGCATGGCTAAGGAAGGCTTCGACTGGCCATGGTGCGAACATGTTCTGACGATTGGATACAGATCTTCTCTTACAGAAATCATTCAAATCATTGGTCGCGCCACTCGTGACTGCGAAGGCAAAACGCACGCACAATTCACCAATCTCATTGCACAGCCGGATGCGGAAGACGAGGACGTTAAGACTTCAGTCAACAACATGCTGAAGGCCATTACCGTCTCTCTGCTCATGGAACAGGTTTTGGCTCCCAACATTACATTCAAGCCCCGCTCTACTTTGGCTGATGACGAAAAGCCTGCTCCCGGCACCATCATCATTGACGACACAGATTACCCAGTTTCTCCGCGTGTAGTCGATATTCTGACTAATGGCGGCATCCAAGACGTTATTACCGCCGCAATTCAAGACGTTAAGACGATTGCTCCTCTTGTGACAGCAACAGAAGAGCCAAAATCATTCAATGAAGTCGACCTTCCAAAGATCGTCACTCGTCTTTACCCTGATGTTTCTGCGGAGGAAGCTAAGATCATTGCAGATGCAGCACATGCTGAAATGGTCATTCACAGCAATGGCGGCTTGGTAAACAAAGAGGACTTGCCTAAGGGGTACAGCGTGCAGGAAAACGACGACGAGACTGCCCCCAATGGCGAGTCTTCTTCTACTTCTGAAGAGCAGGATCGTGATTCTTCTGCACGCAGCGCTCAATTTCTTAAGGTCGGAGAGCGATTCATCAATATCGAAAAGCTCAACATTGACTTGATTTCGAGCATCAATCCGTTCCAAGGCGCGTATGAAATTCTGTCTAAGTCAGTAAACGCGCCAATGCTGAAGACTATCCAGGACATGGTGACTTCCAACCGCGCTGGTGTCTCTGAAGAAGAAGCTCTTCTGCTTTGGCCGAACATTCAAGAATTTGCGCAGACATATCACAAGGAACCATCTCCACAATCAAATGATCCATACGAGCGCAGACTGGGTGAGGTACTGGCTTTTATTCGGAGAAAAGTTGCTGAATCCAAGGCTGCCAAGGGAGGTCGGCAATGACTACAGGTTTTTCCTGCCCTTCCTCATTTGAGGAACTGATTGCTGGGAATTCCGATCCGCTCGGACTTCTCCGTAATGTGAAGCCGGTCGCTACCAAAACAAAAGCTTTAACAGCAAGTGAACAAAACTTTCAAGAAATTCTCGATTTCTACGAACGTACAGGTCGTGTTCCGTTGCTAGATACCAAGGACTTGCAGGAGAAAATGCTCGCTGCACGCTTGAAGGCATATCAGGCGAAGCCAGCATTGCGAAATCAAGTCGCGGCAATGGATGTTCATGGCCTTTTGGACTTGCCCAAAGAGTCAGAACAGAAGCCTAAGCAGGAGCAAAAGGCTGTGTTTCACTCGTTTGACGAGTTGATCAACAATGATGCTGCCGGCTTACTTGGTGATATCGATAGTTCGATTTTCAATCTTGAGCATATAGGCTCCTCCGAGCCAGACATGCGCAATATGCCGGATGAAATTGCCTCCCGAAAAAAGTGCGAAGATTTCTTTAAGTTTGAAAAGCTCTTCCTGGATACGCAGCGCGACATTCTTAATAGAAAGGCTGAAGTCGTTCGGTTTAAGAATGAATCCCAAATAGAAATTGGAGACATGTTCATCATCAATGGGATTCTTTGCCTTGTTGATTCGGTCCTTGAAGAATCTAAGGAAAGTGATAAAAGAGAAAATCCGCGTCTGCGAGTCATTTTTGAGAATGGCATCGAGACGAACATCCTGAAGCGTTCGCTGTCCCGTGCACTTTACAAAGATCCGCACGGTCGTCGAGTAATGCCGACAAGCGTAGATTTAAGCGAGGCCATGGCTGGCATTACCCATAAGGACAAAGCTACCGGATGCATCTATGTTCTTGCAAGCGAGACGAAAGCCCCCGAATTGGCAGACCTCAAACTAAAAGGCAAGCTTGTCAAAATCGGGTATTCATCCCAGAAAGTCGAAGAGCGGATTAAAAACGCACCGAACGACCCAACTTACCTGGAAGCGCCTGTACGCATTCTGGCGTCTCTTGATTGCTACAACCTCAACCCACAGAAAGTAGAACATTTAATACATGCTTTCCTTGCCAAGCAGCGTCTCAACATGACGCTCATCAGCTCCAAGGGGAAACCGTATCGACCAACGGAATGGTTTGCTGTCGATCTCGCAACAGCTGTCGCGGTGGCTGAGCATATTGTCGCTGGCGACATCATGTCGTATAGGATGGACAATACGACTGGCCGACTCAAAAAAATCGAATCATAAGCCGCCACCCTGACAATCAATCAATTGAGCTCGAACAATGGGAACAGCGAACATGAAGCGTACTGTGCAGTTCCTTCTGATCGACGGAACAGCGTCCGGTCGCATCCAAGCAAAATTGGATAACTGGACGGGCGTTGCCTATCGAATTCCTCGGCTACTGTTGGCTGAAAGCAAGGATCGCGAGGATCTACGCTACTGCGGCGTTTACTTCCTTTTCGGCCTCAACGAAGAAAGTGGCGAAGATGTCGTTTATATCGGTCAAGCGCGTGAGAGAAAAAATGGGGAATCTCTCCTTGCACGCTTCGCAGAACATTCGCGAAGTGAAAGCAAGAACTTTTGCAATGAGATTGTTTTCTTCACGACCACAACAGATGACTTCGGACCGACTGAGCTTTGCTATCTAGAAAATCGGTTCTGGCAGTTGGCAAGCAATGCCAAACGCTTTCAGCTCGTCAATGGCAATGAACCGAGCATGGGCAACGTGACGGAAGCAAAGCAAGCAGAACTTGACCGCTATATTGAAAATGCGAAGATTTTGATGAATACCTTCGGCTATCGAATCTTTGAGGCTGTAGTGCCAAGCTCGACAGAGTACGAAGAAAAAAGCATTGGATTCACCCTAGAACGAACTGCCCGCTCCGGCGTCCACGTCCGAGCAGAAGGACTATGGACAAATGAAGGATTTGTTGTACTCAACGGTAGTGAACTGCTTGAGGGAGAGCGTTCAGGTCTGCAGAAAGCCAGTCGCGACCTGCGTGCGCGCCTTTGTGCGAACGGTGTCATTGAACGAACAAGTGAGGGGATATTACGCTTGAAGGAGGATCAGCTTTTTGCTTCCCCATCAGCGGCAGGTTGTTTCGTCATCGGGGGTGCCTGTAACGGTCGGGCCGCATGGAAGACACGCGACGGGAAAACCTTTGCAGAGGTTGAGGCATCTAATGAAACGTAATTTCTACGCACTTCTGAATGTCCAATAACGTCCAAGCCAATACACCGAAGGCCATTAACGTTATTTAGATCCAGAAATTTTTGAAAAATTACACCATCGTTTTCGTGCTTCAGCTTTTTTCAGAAAACGATGGTAACTGTTCATACGCTTGCAAAGCGCCCTCACATTTTTCCCACGCCGGGACAAACTTTCGAGCACCCAACCCCTAAGGGGCTACTCGATGCTCTGTCGTGGATCAAGTCAGAGGAATACCAGTCCTGGCTTCACATCAGGGACCGCTTCCTAGACGACCCCAAAAGTTTCCCCATCAACGTGGAAACTTGGTTCCAGCTACAAAAGCTCGCATTACGCGAAGTAGACCTTATTTCCTTGGTCTGTCCCTCCTTCGGACTCTCTCGCAGCTCTTTTCTTGGTGACGAAAGCGGAATGCGTGATGGCCTACTGTGGGCCATCAACAAAAGCCTTCCTCCTTTTCGTGCAGAAATCTTCAATTCGCACGTTTCAAAGACCCCGCCAGCAGGACGCTGGCTCACAAGCCACTATCTGCGTACTTGGAGCTCTGTGGCCAAGTTCTGTCCAGCACTCTGTCGTGCCTGTACAGGGCTCTCGTGGGAAATCACAAACATTCTGGCCGACCCGGCGTTCGGTGATCTAGCGATCGAAATCTTTGCCCATACGTTCCAGACGCAGATGGTTGCCGCCGAAACCAACTCCAAGATCGGTCCGGCGTTTTACGAAGCCATGCGGATTCGCTTCCAGTTGTTCACAGAGATCAACGCGGGCAACACAGATCAGCACGCCTCGTTTCGTTCGGCCGCCAGGGCCTACTCTCTTGCGCTTTTAAAAACGTCTGTCGAATGCCGGCAGCTGGACGCATCCTCTGTTGGGATCGATCAAGCCGCACGCCAGTTGCACGCACTCTCGTTGCCTTCCTGCGTGAATGAACGGCTGCTAGGACAGCCCATGGAGAAAAGCCTTCGAATCTCCAAATCGGATGACATCGAAGACTCAAGCCTCTTCATGGCTTCGTTTTGGCGCACTCAAAAAGGACGAGATTTGATTGCCGACACCAGAGTCTTAGTACTGCGTACGCTGCCTGCAACCTATCGCCGCAGCGACGTCATTCAAGCTCTTGTCATTGCCGCGGCCTTAGGGCTGAACCTACATGGGTATGAGCTGTCCATGCAGAACCTGCGTGCGCTTGTCATTGCCTTGGAGAAGCGCCTGTCTGCCTTCCTCGAAGCCCTGTTCACGGGCAGACCCGAGATATGCGGAGAGGAGCGCATCGCCTCCGCAAAGAATAGTTATATGGGGGTATCGGCATGACTGAATGGTTCCGTCTCGCAAACTCGAACGACCCTCAGGAACGAGCCGCCATCCAGCCGGATTGCGCCTGCAATCACTTGACAGAGCAGGTAGCTGCGCTCAAGCAGGCCGTCGAGGAAGCTCGGGCTGTGCTCTATTTCCTTGGCAAACGGGCGACTGATGACTACTACGCCACGGCAAAAGAACACCGCTTTAGTTCGGAAGAAACCAAGATCAGTCCGCGCGTTCGCATCGACCCTCGCTACGGAACGCCTTCGTTTTACTGGGAACGGCTGAAACGTCGCTTTTTTCGAACAACGGCAGCAACAAAGCCCCGAGAGAAGAATGGTCGAGGGCGCTCCTACATCGCATACGTCCCCGTCAACGGTTCAAAAAGCAAGGTCAGGATGAAAGTCGTCTTGACGTCCGAGCACGTCAAGATCAATCACCGTACGTTGCGCATTGCCTCATCGGAATTTGCGGGCGAACCGGAATGGGCCCGCCTGACCGGCGAGCTCGTCGAGGATCAGCTTCAGATTATCCGACGACTCAATCGTCAGCTTTCTTCTCTCAGCCGGAGCATTTCTCAGCTTGAAAAGCTCGTCGCCGATAGCCGGGAGGGTTTGCGATGAGCTGGCTGTCGTGGCTTTTCGGAACGAGAGAAATCGAACCGCCAGCTCAGGTCGACGAAGTGCTCCACTACATCGACATTCCGCAGGCATCTATCAAGAGGTTGACAGCAGAAGCATATCCGCAGACTTCGCTGACGTTCCCCGTACACCCGCTCTGCATGATCAGAGACCGTTACGCGACGGAGCTGCGGCGTTTTCTGAATGCACTGCCGCTTTCAGCCGACGAAATTGAAGTCTTCATCATCCCGCTGATCGACTGGCTCATCCGGAACACCCATCTGCTGCCGGCCTCGGAATACTTCCACCACGCCGGGCCTGGCGGGCTCTTCATCCATGAGCTTGAAGTCGCCACGGAGGCTGTTGCGCTCATGGCTGCCGCACCTGACCTCGGGCAAAACCAAACCTACGAGCAGAAGCATCACGACAAAACCCGCTGGATTGTTGCAGCAGCTGTGGCTGCGCTGATTCACGACATCGGAAAGATTCTGGATGTTGACGTCACTGACCAGCATGACAATCGCTGGAATCCGGAGGTGGAGTCTCTTCTTGATTGGGCACGCAGATTCGGCATCAGCGAATACTTCGTGACGTGGAAACCGACTCGACAACACAAGCGGCACGAGCTTGCTGCCATGCGTTTGGCTTACGGCAGCATGCTGCCCTATCGACTGCTCAGGCTGCTGGCAGAGCATTCAGGGACGACCATCCTCTCCGCAATCGATGAGGCCGTCGTCTTCGGAACCGGGCCTCTCGGCAGCGTCCTGAAGGAAGCTGAAGCACGTTCTCTCGCTAACGACGCAGAGACACGCAGACATTTGCAGACTCAGACAGGCGTTCAAGCTGCTTCTGCTGCATCGCCCACAACGAGTGCGATCGCCTTCGCAATCAAAGATCTTTCTGCTTGCTCTTGGTCTGTCAATCAAGACGGCTCGCCGATTTGGCACACAACAGAAGGGACTTTTCTGTTTCTCGACGGCAAGACTGCACGTGAAATCCGCGAGCATGCCATCGCGCACGGCAATAAACAAGTCCCCGCTTCTCCGGACGGCATTTCAAGCGTTTTGCTGAAAGATGGAGCAATCGACGCTCAAGACCCTTCGACCGAAACTTGCTTTTGGAAGCTTCGTATTGCCGACCAAACCCTCTCGGAATGCCTGAAGCTCTCGCATCCTGAGTGGGTTCTTCAAGCACCCGTCACCCCCGTTGCAGCTGAAATTGCAACCGATCTTCCTGAAGAAACGCCGCCGGCGAAAGCAAACGAAGAGCCGCTTCCTTTCCTTGCCCCTACCGGCAACTTCTCGTGCACGACACGCAAGCCAACAAAGGAAAAGAACGCTGAAGATCCGCCGCAGACGCAGCCCAATAACGGGCTTCTCGACCATGAATTCTCAGCCGTCCTTGACGCCACACCTTCTGCGCAAGAAAGCATGGCTTTCGTGAAGCGAATCCTGAACACGCTTGCAGAAGAGTCCAAACAGCCTGGAGCAGGCTCGGCTCGCCTGCTCATCACAGCGGCTCAGCCGGATGACGGCACGAATGCCTTTTCTTCCTTAGAGCTCGAGAAGCTCCTTACAAACCACAAGATCAACATCACTACGTTCAACACTATGGCTCGGATGGCACGCGAAACCATTTCCGCCGGCATCGCTGCTAACGACCACCGCTTGACTTTGACCTTTAAGGACAAGAAATGACGTCTCTTCCCGCCAAAAGCCCCAGCCTCAGTCTGACTGGCAGCAATCTTGCCCGCAACCAGGCAATCACAGCCGGTTTGCTTGCCGTCTTGTACGCCTGGCTGTGCCGAAATACAGATGCCGAAATTGGCTATTCGCCAGCCATCATTGCCGCCATTGTTTTAGGGGGCATTGCACTCGTAAAAGGCTGCACGGCCCGCTTTCAGAATGATCTGATCAAGCAAATTGCCAACCCGAAACCTTATTTCCGAACGTACGGCGAAATGCTGGAGATCGTTCGAGACCCTGCGCATCAAAGTGACCGTTGGATTGGAAGAGGTTTCTTCTGGGGGCACTCGCACCGTCAAATGGAAAAAGAGCTGTCGAAAACTGACTGGCGTAAAGATCAGCAGCAAATCATGACGAAAGCAGCCATGTGGCGATTCATTAAAAGGAATCCGCTTTCACTCCTCACGAGCCCGTTCCTGACCCTTCATACCGTTCTGGGCAAGAAGCACCGCGTAGCTATCAGCCCCGGTGCGCACTGGCTTCGAGCTCTCGACAAGGAAACGCCTCAGTACCTGAGTGAAAAAGACCTGGAAGGGCACATGGTCATCTTCGGCACGACCGGTTCCGGCAAGTCACGCTTCATGGATACGCAGCTGTTTCAGGCTGTCCTCTCGGGACAATCCGTCATCGTTCTGGACCCCAAAGGGGATAAAGGCCTTCAGCGAACCATGCAGGAAGCTTGCAAGCTTTCCGGCCAGCCAGAGCGCTTCGTCTACTTCCACCCCGGCTTCCCTGAGCGCTCAGCCTCAATCAATCCGCTTGCCAACTACGCGGACATCGGCAACCTGGCTTCTCGCATCGCCAATGCGCTCCCCGGACAGTCCGGCGAAGGCCGTACTTTCGTCAGCATGCAGGAAGGTGTATTGCGAACAGTTGTGCTGGGGATGGAAATCACGCGCGAGCGCCCGACGCTTGAAACGATCTATCACTACCTTCTGAATCGTGACGAACTGGCTGAGAAAGCGCTGCGCAGTTTCATTGTCCAGACGCACGACGAAAAGACGCTCACCGATGTGCTGCAAGCTCAAGGCAACCAGCCTGCGCTTCAGGCACTACGCAGCTTCTATTCAAGAACCAAGCACATGCACTGCCCGGAAATCGACTCGATCCTTGAGCTCGCCGACCGAGACCCTGTCCACCTGCAGAAAACTTGTACGTCTGTCCTAAACCTGCTTCAGCGCTTAACGGCAGGGAAACTGGGAGCGCTGCTGTCGCCCCGAGGTCAGCAATTCAACCTCGTGCCAACGGATTTGCAACAGATTATCAACAAGGGCTGCGTTTTATACGTCGGCCTTGATTCACTTTCAGACTCTGAGCTCGCGCGATCCATCGGTTCGCTTCTTCTCTCGGACCTTGCCGCCACAGCCGGTGCTCGATACAACTTTGAAGCTTCTCCAAAACCGGTTTTCTTGTTTGTCGATGAAGCCGGCGAATTGGCCTGCGAACCGCTCACACAAATGCTCAACAAGGCGCGAGGCGCGAAATTCACCATCTGCATCGCGACGCAGACGGTTGCCGATTTCACGTCGAAATGCGAGAAACCTGCAGATGCTTTGCGGATTCTCGCGAACCTGAACAATTTTTTTGCGCTCCGCTGCAACGACTCAGAAACACAGCGTTTCTTGACCGATCGTCTTGAAAAGACCATCGTCACGTCAACAATGCGTTCCCACGGCATCTCAACCCGTGCAGATTACCTTTCTGCTCAGAACGGTACGTTGAGTGAGCGCTTGGTGGAAGAAGAAGCGGATTTAGTTTCTTCGTCCATCTTGGGCTGCCTCCCCAACTGCGAGTATTTCGCCATCGTAGCGGGCGGCAACGTCATAAAAGGCCGCGTCCCCATCGTCGTAGCCACTGCATCTGAATTCGTAGCTTCGGAGTATTGAGATGGAACAGACCAAGAACAACAAAAGCTCGAGCTTCGTAGCGTTTTACTTTTCGGCACTCATCCTTGGACTTCTCGCTGCCGTCTTGCTTCTCCCTAAGGAAACAGTCATGGCGAACTACTCCGAGGAAATCGATGCCATTTACGTCTGGCTAGGCGAAAGCGAACTCAGTTACTCCGACACGCTCTACGAAACACTCGTACGGGAAGCTTCCGAGGGAATGGTGAATTGGTTCGGCATCGGAACCGAGACATACACGAATGAGTTCGTGATTAACCTCACGAACTGGGTAGCGACCCGCTTGAAGATCATTCAGTTGCTGTTGAACATCTGGGCAATTCGCGTCGGAATCGTTGCGCATTGGAGTATTGCCTTCATGCCCTTGCTCCTGGGATGCCTGCTTCTTGGCCATCTTCAACGTGAATACAACAAAAGCCGGTACTCCTTCACATCGCCGTTCTGGCTGAGTTTCTCGATTCGCGCGTGCAAATTTCTCTTTTTCGCCTGTCTGACGTTCCTTCTGACGCCCTGGTATGTTCACCCTTGGCTTATACCGATGAGCATTTTGCTTTTTTCTCTTTCGTCAGGCGTTGCCGTGACGAGGCTGCAGAAGAATCTCTAAGCGTGCTGCCAGACTCAAATGGCGGCGTACCCCAATTGGGCAACCGCCGCTCATGACGGCTTCAGCTTCAGCACCTCAATTCATGGCGGATTGACACATGCCAATGAATTACGATCCATCGGTTTGTTATGATCCGCCTCACGGTTGAGCGGCAAGGCTGTCGCTCGCACCTCTCTCCCTCGCGGGGCGGCCAGCAGAATTGGCGGCGATAGTCGCCATGACGGTGCCATTAGGCACTGCCAACTAAGGCAAAGGCCCAGTCCGCGCCAACGGAAAGGGCCTTGTCTTTTCTCTGGAGAGTGGGCGATGCAGACTTTCAAACCTTCGCCAATCTCCGTGGAGATAGTAGCACGCTCAGGGAAGAAATTCCTTCGAGTGAAGATCGTGATACCAATCGCGGTTCTCGTTGTGCTCATCTCAACGGTAAGTAAGCTCCTTGGGTAACCAAGGCATCTGAAGTAAGGGGAGGCGAGAGCCTCCCCTCGCCGTTTAAAGACCGGCGTTGTCGACGGCGACGACCAGCTCGTTCGTCTCGGATTTAGAGGCGCTCACGCTGTCCGAATTGCTCTGGCTTCGGTCATACGACTCAACACGAAGCACGTTGATTGCACGGCAGAAGCTGCGATACCGACGACTCCAGGATTTGATTGTTCGATCACAATTCTCCGGAGAAATCACGTTGTTGATTTCAAGTGTTTCCGTTGTGCCGATCAGCTCGTCAAACATCTGCGTCAAGTGAATCAGGCGTGTCGCATAGCCGGTGCGTACTGGCACTTTGAACTCTCGCTTGTGGTCGTACGTGAGTTGCCGATCCTCTTCAGGAACCTTCTTCTCAAGCATTTCCCGCATGGCAGCCAGCGTCTGAGCGAGCTCTTGGGAAAACGCCTCATACATCTCGTCAAGAGCCGCTTCCACCTTTCTGGCAACCGCGACGCGCCCCTGGCTGCGCGTCGCTTTCGTACAAACGTAGAGCGAGTAATCAACGCGAATGTAGACGTGCTCAAAGAGGACCTGCGCTTGCGTCGAGCCAAGCGTTAGCTTCTTCACGAGAACCGGCTTTGAATAGTCAAGCGTGTTCTTTCGTTTTACGGTCTCAATATCAGGCACATCATCGTGCGCCAAATCCGCGGAATGCATGCGCTGACGGCGTGCTGCAGCCTTGCGGGTACTCGGCACGGCCTGACGGTCTGAAGCCGCTTTTCCCTCCTCGTTTAGCTCCTGCTCGTTGTTGTGCTCCAGCCCCTGTTCAACATTCGGCTGCGCTTCTGCCTGCTCCATGGTTTGTCCTTTCTAATGAGTGAAAAACACGTTCGAGCTTACAAACAGAGGGCTTTCAGAAATTTCAGGCGCGAGCTCGATTTTTTGGAAAATTCGCAAAAATCGAGCGTCGGCCTCAAGTTCGGGCGACGGTTTGCTATCTAAACTATCGTCTGTTACTGCAGTTCGCTGCCGTGCTCGCTACCGAAGCACGTAAAACCTTTTCGGAGAAGTTTTTCTGCATGCACTTTGAGCAGGTCGCTAGCTGAGCGTCTCTACCAAGACCAGCTTCATCGAGAAGCTCGATGCTTCTCTTTTTCAACCACCCCGCGCGGGAGTTCATCTTCCGCTTTCGGGGAGTGAGCTCCCTTTTTTTGGAGCTCACTCATGACAAACAACGTCACCCTCTCCCCCGAGCTGAAATATTTCAGCGCCAACGTCTTTTCGAATGTCTCCGACAACGGAAAGATCATCAAGATGCCTGAATCACTGAAGATTCTCGGCTTCTCCGACGACACGAACCCAGCCATCCCGCAACGGCATGACGATTACGTCTTTCGACGCGAGGTGCTGCGCGACGTGCTCGCCTTCCTGCGCAAGCCAAACGGCGACGCTCTATTCATCACCGGCCCTACGGGATCCGGGAAGACCAGCGTTGTCAACGAGGTCTGTGCACGACTCAACTGGCCCGTTCAGCAGCTAACGCTTAACAACCGCTTTGAATTTGCTCAACTGACCGGACACTTCACCTACGCAGCTGACAAACCAGGGGAAGCGCCTCAAATGCGCTTTCAATACGGGCCTCTGTCTGTCGCCATGCGGGAAGGACACGTTCTCATCCTCAATGAGATCGACCTTGCCGATGCAGGCGAACTCGCCGGCCTCAACGACATCCTCGAAGGACGTCCGCTGGTGCTTGCCGAAAACGCAGGTGAAATCATCAAGCCGCACCCGTTCTTTCGGGTAGTGGCCACAGCAAACAGCTGCGGCAACGGCGACTCAACAGGACGCTACATGGGCGTTCAGCTGCAAAACCTCGCGTTTCTGGATCGCTTCCGTTTCATGGAAGTGCCCTACCAGGACTCAAGCGTGGAGGAAAAGCTTCTGAGCGACTCCGTTCCGTCCATGAAGCCGCTCGCAGCTGCCATGGTGAAGCTTGCGAATGAAGTTCGAACTCTCTTTGAGGAAGGACGGATTTCGTTCACGCTCTCAACCAGAACGCTTCTTCGTTGGGCTCGTATTGCCTATGACTTCCGCAATTCGCCGAACTCACTCGAGTACGGTCTGCGGCGGGCTCTGCTAATTCGAACCGAACCGGAGGAGCAACGAGCGGTCCTCAATCTGTGCGAAACCGTTTTCGGCGACGTATGGACGAAGGCCTGCAAGGAAGCTGACAGCGGCAGCAAGTCCTGACGACATTGACTCTTCGCTGCTTTAGTTTTCTCTTCAACCACCCTGACGGGGATTCCTTTTCCCCGTACGGGACGAGGATTCCTGCCAGGTTTCCGCTCGACTTTCGAGCAAAAAGGAAAACATCATGGGAACCTCTCAAACCAATGAAGCGAAAGCTTCAACGCAAAGCCTGATCCTGCGGCTAGCCGAAAAGTTCGGCGTTGACTCTGCCAAGCTGCTTCGCTGCCTGACCACGCAGGTGTTCCGGCAGTCAGACGGCGGCGCACCGAGCAACGAGGAACTAATGGTCCTGCTGCTTGTTTGCGAAAACTACGGCCTGAACCCGTTCAACCGCGAAATCTACGCATTTCGTGCCCGCAAAGGCGGACCGATCGTACCCATCGTCAGCTACGACGGCTGGTGCAAGATCGTCCGCTCTCAGAAGGACTTCAACGGCGTGACTTTCTCGTTCTCTCAGACGAGCGTGAGACTTCAGGGCTCGAGCATTGATTTGCCCGAGTTCGTCGAATGCTCGATCCGCCTCAAAGGCATTGACGAGCCGATCACAATCCAGGAGTTCATGGTTGAATGCTTCAACGAGACCTCGCCTGTCTGGCGCAAGTGGCCTCGGAGAATGCTGCGAACGCGTGCATTTATTCAATGCGCACGTCTTGCCTTCAGCCTCACGGGCATTTACGACGAAGGAGACGACTTCTTTGAAGCCTCTTCATCATCGCCAGCGGTGCCGACCCTCCGTCAAGCTGACTCTGCGCCAAAGCTAATGCTCGAACGCAAGAAACTGGACGCGATGATCGACCGGCTCGTCACTCACGCCCAACAGCGTGATAACGGCTGGGAGCGGGCTCTTCAATGGATCGACCTAAACCTTGCCGGCGACGACCGCATCTACGCCGCGAACGCGCTCAAAGCGAAACGACAAGGGTGTACGCCGTTGTCCGCTACGCTTGAGCCCATTGCAGCCATCAACAACATTCCAGAACTTGGAGACAAACCATGAAGTTCATTGAACTTGAACAACGCACGCCCGAGTGGCACGCCTGGCGAAAGGCAGGCATCACTGCCACGGAAGCTGCCGTCATCCTTGGGCTGTCCCCGTACCAGACTCCCTGGCGGCTCTGGAGTGAAAAAACCGGAAAGGCGCTCCCGCCGAAGCTGGACGACAATCCGTTCGTCCGGTTCGGCCTTGAGAACGAAATCGTCGCTCGTCAGCTTTTCGAAGTTGCACATGACGAAGTCGTCCTTCCCGCCTGCGGCGAATGCGACGACGATCCGCTCTTTCGTGCGTCGTTTGATGGCCTGACTGCCGACAACGAGCCCGTGGAGTTCAAATGCCCGGGAACCCGAACGCTGGAAGAAGTTCGAACTCTTCGCGAGGAGAGTGCGGCCTACAAGCTCTACTACGTTCAGGTGCAGCATCAGCTGCTCGTTTCCGGAGCAAAAGCCGGCTGGCTCGTGTTTCTTGATTCGACCAGCAACTCGCTCATTGAGTTCCGCATTCAGCGCGATGAAGCGCTTCTTACTCGAATCCTCGCCGCAGGGCGGGAGTTCTGGGAGAAGTACGTCGTGCCGAAAAAGGAGCCGCCGAAAGATCCGGCAAGAGATATCTTCGTGCCGAAAGGCGACGAGGAAACAGCTCGTTGGATTCGTTTGGCAACTGACTTCAGAAACGCTGCCGTACAGGCTGCCGATCTTCAGAAGCAACTCAATGAACTCAAGAACGTGTGTACGAACTGCAAAGAGGAACTCGCCGCCATGATGGGCGACTACCGCTATGCAGATTTCGGCGGCGTTACGCTGACCAAACGTGTCACCAAAGGCACGCTTGACAGCCGAAAGCTACTCGCAACAGGGAAGCTTTCCCAAGCAGAGATCGATGCCTGCCGAAGCACGCCAAGTGAAAGCTGGCTGATTCGCCCAACGGACACCCTTCAGCCGAAGGACTTCGTTGAGGATGAACAGACCAAGGCACTGGCAGAAGCCGAGGCCACCGAGGCCATGTGGTACTGACGAAGCACCGCATTTCAAACCGCTATCCCGAAGGGAGCTGACACACTCCCTGAGGGGGTTCGTGCGCTTGCTCCCTGAGGGGTTTCCATTCAATCCCTTTAGGAGCAAACCATGACCAACCAGACCAACCCCGTCGATCTGTCCGCTCTCGGCAAAATCGTCGTCATCGTTCCGCAATTCACGCAGTGGACCGGAACACGTGCGATGCATGAGAAGGACTACAGCATCGGCAAAGACGGCTCGCTTCCGCCCAAGGAAGTAACCCGCTCTCTCGGTCTCAAAGCCATCATCGACACACGCCGGCTGCGCGTCTTTGACCGCATCAAGCATCGTGCCGAAGTGGTTCTTGAGAATTGCGGCGTCAAATACCTTTCCGGCTGGGCCATCCCGCTGGATCGGAGCGATGACGTCTTCAAGGAACTCGACGCGCTCGTTGCGGAGTACGACTCAGCAAAGGCAACGTTTCTCGCCGAGTACGACCAAGCAGTCGCTGAATGGGCACGTCAGCATCCGACCTTCGAAAAAGAGATTCTCGACTCGAAGTTGCCGGCCAATGACATCGCCGAGCGCATCACGGCCAGCTACGAACCCTTTCGGATTCAGCCGGTCAGCGATGCCAAAGCAGCCGCCTTGGCCAAAACCGTTCACGGCTTGGGCAGAGAGCTATTACACAGCGTCTCTCAAGCTGCAGCCACATTCTTCCGGGAATCTTTCCTCGGCAAGAACCGCGCGAACAAGAAAACGGTGAACACCGTGCGTCGCATCAGAGCACGACTGCAAGGGCTGGCCTTCCTTAACGGAAGAATCGCTCCGGTCGTCACGCTGATCGACCGCGTTCTCTCGCGCATGCCGACGGAAGGCTATTTCGACGGCGTGGCTTACTGGCAGCTCGCAGCACTCGTCAAGACGCTTGCTGACGAGAGTCTGCTCGAAGAAATCATCACCGGCCGTCAAACCGTGGATGAATGGCTTCGACAGATTCCCGGCTGTGAAAACGTCGATACCTCCAGTACCGGCGACATAACGGCAGAACTGGATCTCTTCTTTGAAGAGGACGCTGGTTCTGCGGAGAAGACTGCAGCAAACATGCCGTCTTCAACAGGAAGCTTCTCTCCTTCTGAATAGGCACGACAAACGCTTGAAGAAGAGGGCGAAGGCTTTTACTTCTAACTTCATTCAACCAATCGACCCGCAGGGGCTCACAACCCCTGAGGGGGTTGGGCTGACCTTGCGGGTTTTCTTTTTAAGGAGAAAACCATGCAACAGCAATCCGCCTTTGAACTCAGTCTGCCGATCGTAGCGGCTGCTCTCGGTCGCAAATGCGGCGTTTCCATCGAACTCGGCGGAAACATCGCTTGCACTGACGGTACCCGCATCTGCCTCCCGGCTCTGGGAAGCGAAGCAGCTGAGCACGAACGCGAAATACTCGGCCTTCTTTGCCACGAGTGCGGTCATGTTCGTTTTTCGAACATGAAAGAGTTCGCCAAGCAGAAGAGCACGCCCTTTGAGCACGCGATCGACAACGCGCTTGAAGACGTGCGAATCGAGCGAGAGATGAACCGCATCTATCCCGGTGCTGAGGCTCTGTTCGAAGCGGCGCATCAAAAAGCCGTCGAGAAACTCACGGCCAAACTGCGCGTATCCGAGAGAGAGCTGATTCCACTCTGGCTGCTTTGTTCTGCAGAAAGTCACCTTCTGCATCGAGCCTGGCTTCAGCCGCTCGAGCAAAAGCTTCGTCGCAAGATGGAGACAACCTTCGGCGCAGAGCTAACGGAGAAGCTTCGCTTTGCTGCCCTCAAGGTGGACAAAGCCTCCTCCACTGGCGATGTTCGCAAGCTGCGGAAAGAAATCATGAAGCTCCTCGGAGACGCACGATCCAACGGATTCTCGCCTTCCGACGGTGCTCATGAATGCAACTCGACTTTGAACGAAGAAAAGAACTCGTCCGTAAGCAAGACGAGTCTCTCTCGTACGAATGCCTCAGAAGAACTGTCTCCTGAAGCGTCAAAGTCGAACGAGCAATTTCTTCTGCAGAAGAAGCACGAGCAGACAGCTCCTGATGGACTTTCAGATCCTCTCGATCAAAAGCGGGACGACGAAACGCTAACAGCTCAATCCTCCTCCGGGAACGGCACGAGCAAGCGGGCAACGTCTCAGGCCATCAGAGCAGCCGCTCGCGCAGCTGCGCAGTCTTTAGCGCTCTCAGAAGTGCTGGACCACCAGGACCAGGTCAACGCAAACCCGCTCGATCTCTCGCAAGCCTTCAAACAGCTGCGCGCTTCGGGCAACCACGGTTACCACCGCCTTGTTCTTTCCGGAGACATTCGTCCTCGAAGAGGAAATACAGCCCAAGGACAAAAGCGACTGAAGCAGGCACGAGCCGACTCAGTTTCTTTGCGATTGGCGCTGCAGGGGCTGGTTCAATCGAGAGCGTTGACAGGGTGTCGGTACTCCGACAGAGGACGCCGCATCAGTTCGATACGGCTTGCTCGCCTTGCGGCTGGCAACACCTGTGTCTTTGAGCACCGCTCGGAGCGTCCGGATCCCAACGCTGCCATCCACGTTCTGCTCGACATGAGCTGGAGCATGGGACGCAAGGGAGCGGACCTAGCGCTTCGTGCAGCACTCGGGCTCATCCTCGGGCTGCAAAGCATCCGCGGTGTGGACCCTGCTCTCACCGTTTTTCCGGGCAACGCCTGCGGACATCCGAACTATGCCGTTTGTCCCTTGGTTCGTCATGGAGAAAGGATCGAGCAGATCGACCCCGCCGAGCTTGCCTACGTCAAAAACGCCGGCAGTACGCCTGCGCTTGAGGCGTTGACTGCTGCCCGTTTAGCACTCAAGCCCAGAGCTAAGCCTTCAAAGGCTCTGTTCTTCATTACCGATGCGCAAATCGACCCGCGAACCTGCACCCAGGTGCTGGCCGATATGCGCAAAGAAGGTATTCGGCTCTTTGGCATTCAAATCGGCAAAACCAACGACCTGGCTTCTCTCATCCCTGATGCCGTCCTCATCGACGACATCAAGGACCTCGAAGGAGCTCTGTTCACTTTCGCAAAGCAACTCCTCCTTTAACGGAGGCCATCAACCCGAAGGGGATGCTCCCCTTCGGGAGATCCACCATCAAAGGAGATAACAAATGACTTTCAAGTTTGACATTCGTACTGTCCGGGCTCGCGCTCAAGGGCGCTGGGATTACATTTTCAGCCGCCTCGCTCCTTCTTTGGCCGAGGCACTGGAACACCCTGGTCGACACGGAAAATGCCCTGTGCATGGCGGGAAAGATGCTTTTCGACTGTTCCCTGACTTCCAGGACAACGGGTCGAGCGTCTGCAACACCTGCGGCTTATTCCGTGATGGTTTTGCCACGCTCTGCTGGGCCAACCACTGGAGCTTCAAGGAAGCATTGAATGCCGTTGGCTCACTGCTGTCGGAGGCTTGCACGGACGAGCGCGTTCTCGAAGTACAGCCCGTCAATCAAGTCGTTCGCGGTCCCATTTTTGGACTCCATTTCGGCAAGTCTGAAGCTGGTTCCGCCAATGTCAGTCTTTCGATTCTGGATGAGATTTCGAAGCAACTGGTTCGTCTCGAAGGAGAAGAACTCTGCCGCCTCTGCGCGCAGATGAACTTGCAGAAGTTCAATCGCATTGAGCTGACGCTCGTCGCTCGTGAGCGTGTTGTCTCAAACGGTTGCGTCCGCCAACGCAACGTCTGGAAAGCAACCTTGCTGAAAAGTCGCTTTGAGGCAATGCGCGAAAGCGTCCTTCGACGTCGTGAAAACGAACGTCGTGTCCGCATGATTTCGGAGCTCTGGGATCAGGCATCCCCGCTCGAGCTCCAGAATCCCGGTCAATACCCTCTGACCGAATATCTGCGGTCACGGGGCATTGACCCAAGCGTCCTTACCGCACACGACGATATCCGTTTCCACCCGAAAACCCCGTGCTTTGAGCAGGGCAAAACGGAATATCGACCGGCAATGATTGCTGCTGTCAGAACGGCCGATGGAGAGCTCGTAACGCTTCACAAAACCTTCCTGAGCGAGGAAGGGCGTAAAGCCGCCATTGAGGTTCCCAAACGCATCTCCGTGCTTCCGGAGGGGCGTTCGCTCAATGGATGCGCTATCCACGTCGGACGAGCGGGCAAGGTGCTCGGCCTTGCCGAAGGCATCGAGACCGCACTGTCTGTGACCACGGCCACAGGCATCACCTGCTGGCCCTGCATCTCTGCGAATTGCTTAAAGACCGTTGTCATTCCCAAAGGCGTGGAAACAGTGCTGATCTTCGCAGACAAAGATCGAAGCCGGACTGGCGAGGTGGCCGCTGAAGCACTTTGCGAGCGCTTGCGTTCGGAAGGCTTCAAAACACGGATCTACTGCCCTTCTCAGCCGATTCCGTCCCAGCAGAAAGGCGTTGACTGGAACGACGTATTACGTGAATTCGGGCCTCAGGGCTTCACTTTCCCGCTCAATCTCACGCAGCAGGTAGCTTCTAATGATCACGAGTTATCGGCATAAAGGGTTGAGGGAATTTGCCCGATCAGGCACCCGGGCGGGCATCTCGCCTGCCCTGGCTGAACGCATCCACGAAAGCCTCTCCGCGCTCGCGAAGGCAGACTCGATAGCAGTCATCGAAGCAAATGGCTTACACCCCATGACCAAAGGTTCACCGCTCGCGGGCACATGGGCATTGAAAGTATCAGGATCTTGGAGGATTACCTTTTGCATTGCTGAAAATGGTAATTTCTACAATCTTGATTTAATCAACTATCATTAACTTCAAAAAGCAGGCTCAATACAGAGCCTGCTTTTTTTATTCCTTTACTTCATCGCTATTCTTCGATACTCCGCCGCAGCCGAAGAATAATCATCGCCATAGACTTCTCTTTGCCGACCCCATCGAATTGCAGCATGAATCGCTCTTTCAATAGACGACGGAGAAAACCAGTAATATTCTTCCCTTGGATTTTCCAATGATCAACCAAATTTAAAAGAACATCTTTAATCTCGACAAACATATCCTTTTGAGGAATATTCCTGCCTCTATATTTGGAATCAAAATCGATAATATGCAGAATCGAATATAAAACTAGGAAAACCCCATAATTCCTATTTTCTGACTCATTATCAGATTTTGAATGCGCATTTACTTTGTGCTCTTCTAACTGCTTTTTAAGATCCGCCAATTGATATTCCAACAATTTATTGGCTTCCAGCAGTTTTTCAATTTCTCCATTCTTCTTTGCAATCTCTTCCTTGCATTGGATAAGCTCTGTCTGAAGCAATGCTTGGCTTTCCGCTTCCGACTGTTGCGGAGTGTTGAGTGCCTGATCTCTACTGGCGTAGTATTCGACCGTCTGCAAGATTTCCGTGGACGTTAATTTATTTGCTTGAGCACATGCCAAAAACCGTGTGCGAATTTCCTCTGGGAGAGGCTGTTCCTGGGCGATCCGAGAAAACTCCAGATTCGACTCATTCAAGACGGGAATCTCGAAATCTCGCTCATGGAGCTTCTTTGAGATCCAGGCCAACAAACCAAAAGGAAGGCCTGCCAACATCAGAATAAAACCGCCTTTCCCTCCCCAAAATATGCCGCCAACCTCCAGCCACACTAAAAGAAAAAAGAGCATGCCGCAAAGCAAGTTATCCAGCAATTTATGGAATCGATCATAAACTCCAAATTTAATTCTTGAATTCAAGCATTCTTCATACGCTTTTACAAAAGCAGTCATAGGAAACTCAATCGCTTGTTTCCGTTTTATATGGCCAATACTTGAACGGCCAGAAACCATATGGCGGTTATAACCAGCAAACCCACATAATTCACCTTCAATTCCAGAAGAATGAAGCTTTACTTTGGACTCAAATAAACGAATGAACTTTCTGGTCATTTCAGTCATTTGAGTTAAATCGCCTTTTGAATTTCTAGGCAGACTTGCCGCATTTTGATCACCCAGAGCCGCAGCAACTGCCTCAACCGAATACATTTGTCCATCATTAATCTCATCCTTTCTAAATTGAGCTAATTTAGCCTGAGACATTGTTTTTCCTATGGGCAAAATAAAGGCTGTGACTCAAAAATCACAGCCAGAAAACATTAATCAAAGTAGCTGATTTCGGACGCTATGATACACGGATAAGCAATAATCGCCCCAAGCTTCCATAACAGCTCTGCGCTCATTAGCCAATGTCGCTCGGTTATAAGCGCCGTTGTAATCATCGCGAAGTCGATGGGCCATACACAGTTCGACGGCCTCATCGTCAAAGCGCACGCGGTTTTCGCCCGTTCTGCACCACGTCTTGAAGCCGGCTCGTGCGGTTCCGTGCTGAGTCGCGATAACCGGACGGCCTTTCTTCTCAGTCATGACAGGATCCACCCAGCCCACGCCGTCAATGGCGAAGCGCTCGTCGTGGAGGCGGTGCATGCAGATGCTGAGTGCGTTATCACTCATGGGCATATTCTTATTGCGCGGGCTCGGGAATACATATTTAGATACTCTCGGCTGAGCTTCAAGCAATTCGATCGCCGCCTTTGACAGATAGACAATATGAGAACCTCTTCCCTTCGTTTTCAAGAGTTCCTCTGGAATGGATAGGGTCTTCGCCTCGGGATCGTAGTGCTCCCATTTCAAGCATCTGGCCATCTTGCCGCGCAGAACGGTCACGATAGAAAAAGCCAGCAGCCGGTATGAGTTGTCCTTCCTCTGAAGACAGACCGCCATGAATTTCGGAATGTCGCCCGGGGCCAGAGCAGGTAGGTTTTCTACCTTTCTCTTGTTTTTATTTAGCGGCTCGAGCAAAACACCAAGCGACCCATCCCGATCAGCAGGGTTGTCACCCGAGCACCAGCCCTTCGCCTTTGCCCAAGCAAAAGTGCGACGAATCCAGTTGAGCGTTTCCGGAGCGGCATTGATTTGGCTCTGCCAAATCGGGCGAATCACTTCAAATACGTCTTGGTGTGTCAGCTTGTTGATTGGCACCTTCCCAATAACGGGAAACACATTTCTGCGTACGTATGATCTCGCGACAGGCTCGCCGCGAATGTTGTGCTCCCAGTAATTGGCCTTCGCAAGCTCATCGAGATAGGCCGTAATGCAGTACTCAACCGTGTGTTCGCGCGCAGCCATCCCTTCTTCGATGCGCTGGTTTTCAAGAATCTCCGCCTGCTTACGTCTGTCGCGTTCGTACTTGGGGTTAATTCCTCGACGGACCATATCGCGGTACTCGAACGCTTGACGCCGCACATCTGTCAGCGACTGGCCCTTAAAAGGACCAAGCCCAATCATCGTCCGGAGCTGTGTACCCGGAGCTGTGTACCGGAACACGTAGGTTTTTGAATTTTGTTTGATCGTTAAATACAGGCCGGATACGCCACCAACCGGATAAAAGCCCGGCTGCTTCAGAGCCTCCAGTTCTTTGACAGTTTTTGGTTTCGCTATTCTCGCCATTTTTTATTGGACTAACTCGTTTACAGATTTAGGCCCTCAAACCCTCGTCATTTAGTCCAATAGTTATACCTTTGGAGCTTCGCTGTTTCTGGACACCGCTGGACAATGCTAGACAGCAAATCACCCCGATTCACCTGGTAAACATAGGTCATCAGTGTGAAGATATAAAAAAAAGGGCGTCTTTCGACACCCTTTTTTCATGAATTTGGTGGAGAGGAGGAGGATCGAACTCCCGACCTCTGCATTGCGAACGCAGCGCTCTCCCAGCTGAGCTACCCCCCCATGCAGGAGACTAATTGTGCATGACTTTTCTTCTTTTGGCAATAGTCAGGAACAAAAATGACAAAAGAACGTTACGTCATCATCCGATCGGATGATTTGCGGCGATATTTGCAATGGCGCGGACTGCACGAACCATATGCGCCATAATGGCGAGATGCAGAAAATCGACTTTCACTTCAACGTTTCCGACCGCCTGCGCTACGCCTGTCTGGTTGCTAGAACCGTGCTGCGCCGCGGGTTGACGCTCGCGCTCTGGAGCTCGGACGAGAAACGGCTTCGCGACCTGGATGCGCTGCTGTGGCGCTTTAACGATTTGGCCTTTCTGCCGCATGTCTACAGTTCGTCGCCGCTCGCAGGTGAAACACCGATTCTGATCTCCACAGATCTTTCGACGCTCAATGGCGACGTTCTGCTGCTTCTTGACGATCATCTGCCGCCCACTTGGCAGACCGATTTTGCGCGCTTCAATCGCATCATTGATGTTGTCAGTACCAATCCCCAAGAACTCGCACTCTCGCGGGATCGGTATCGCGCCTATCGCGCGGCGGGTGTTGAGCTTGCAGCGTACGATCGCCGTCAGTAATCCCTTTCGGAACAAATTCAATGGAACGCCAAGAACCCGTCATTGACTCCGCACAAATGCTTCAGGATCGCGTCAAGCTTACTTGGCGCGAGATCCGCGACCTGGCGTCTGCCGATCAAAAGGCGGAAACCGCCGCTCAGCAGAGCAACACCCCCTCTGCTGGCAACGCGAGTGCGGACGCACCTCTGACAGAACCCGCTCTTCTGCAACCGTCGGCGCCGTCCGAACCGGCTCGCGTTGAGACTTCGCTCTCGGCCGAAGACCGTGCCGCCATCATTGCGTATCTGTCGCCTCGACTCGAAGAAACGCTTCGCAGTGCGCTTCGCGACGCACTGGAGATGGCGCTTGCCAATGCGTTTACGCGCGTACGAAGCGATGTCGAACGCTCGATCGGCACGCTCGTTTCGCAGACCGTTGCCAAGGAGCTCGAAAGCGTCGATCTCTCGAAGATCCTCAAGCGCTGATTTTCGACATCAAAACGCTTCACCTAGGCGCAGTGCCGCATCTCACGCGTGAGCGATCGTGAGAAAATAAATCACTTTTTCTGTTGGGCGGGCGTCGACTAAGCGGGAGGAATGCATTCCGCCTGCTTCGACGTCTTTTGACCCTCCTCTCTTATTCAAGACCTCAAGATGACGGACAAAAAGACCGAACTTGCCAAGAGCTTTGAACCGGCGGAAATTGAAGCCCGCTGGTATCCGACTTGGGAGTCGCGCGGCTACTTCCGAGCCGGCCTCGACCCGAAAAAGCCCAGCTTCTCCATCCAGCTGCCGCCGCCCAACATCACGGGCATTCTGCACATGGGGCACGCCTTCAATCAGACCGTGATGGATACGCTCACGCGCTATCATCGTATGGCGGGCTACAACACGCTCTGGCTCCCGGGTACGGACCATGCGGGCATCGCCACGCAGATCGTGGTCGAACGCAAGCTCGAAGCGCAGGGTATTGACCGTCGCGACATCGGTCGAGAAGCCTTCAACGAAAAAATTTGGGAGTGGCAGAAGTACTCGGGCGGCACCATCCTTCAGCAGATGCGCCGTTTGGGTGACAGCGTCGATTGGGACCGTCTCTACTTCACGATGGACGACAAGCTCTCGAAGGTCGTGGTCGAATGCTTCGTGTCGCTCTACGAGCAGGGCCTCATCTACCGCGGCAACCGTCTCGTGAACTGGGATCCGAAGCTGCAGAGCGCCGTTTCCGACCTCGAAGTTGAAAGCAAGGAAACCGACGGCCACCTCTGGGAAATCCGCTACCCGGGCGCCGACGGCTCCGAAGGCGTCGTGGTGGCAACCACGCGTCCGGAAACGCTCTTCGGCGACCAGGCCGTGGCCGTGCACCCCGAAGACGAACGCTACAAGGCGCTCATCGGCAAGACGCTCAAGCTCCCGCTCACCGACCGCGAGATTCCTGTCATCGCCGACGAATATGTCGACCGCGAATTCGGTTCGGGCTGCGTCAAGATCACGCCGGCGCACGACTTCAACGACTTTGAAGTCGGTCGCCGCCACAATCTCCCGCTTCTCAATGTGCTCACGAAGACCGCGCACATGAATGAGAACGTGCCCGAAAAGTATCGCGGCATGGACCGTTACGAGTGCCGAAAGGCCGCTCTGAAGGACCTTGAAGCCGCCGGTCTCCTGGTCGGCATTAAGCCTATCAAGCACATGGTGCCGTTCGTTGCGCGCACGGGCGAAGTCGTCGAACCGATGCTTTCCGAGCAGTGGTATCTCGCAATGAGCAAGCCCGCGCCCGAAGGCGCGCTTCACCCGGGCAAGTCGCTTGCCGAAGAAGGGCTCGAAGCGGTCGAAACGGGCGACGTGAACATCTTCCCGGCCGAATGGCGCGGCGTCTATCGCCAGTGGCTCGAAAACATTCAGGACTGGTGTCTCTCGCGCCAGCTCTGGTGGGGCCATCAGATTCCCGCTTGGTACGACGACAAGGGCAACGTCTACGTCGCTCGGACGGAAGAAGAAGCTCAGCAGAAAGCGGGCGAAGGCGTTTCGCTTCGCCGGGATGAGGACGTGCTCGACACGTGGTTCTCGTCCGCGCTCGTGCCCTTCTCCACGCTTGGCTGGCCCAAGCCCCAGGGGGACGACCGCACGGCATTCGACCTCTATCTGCCGAGCACGGTGCTCGTTACGGGTTACGACATTCTCTTCTTCTGGGTGGCCCGCATGGTCATGATGACGCGCCACTTCACGGGCCGCGTCCCCTTCAAGAACGTGTACATCCACGGTCTCGTGCGCGACGCCGAAGGCAAGAAGATGTCTAAGAGCGAAGGCAACACCCTCGATCCGCTCGACATCATTCAGGGCATCGACCTTGAGTCCCTCGTCGTCAAGAACACGAAGGGCCTGCGTCAGCCTGAAAAGGCGCCGATCGTCGAAAAGAAGCTGCGCAAGAACTACCCGAACGGCATTGCCGCGCACGGCGCCGATGCGCTGCGCTTCACGATGGCCGCCTACGCTACGCTCGGGCGCAATGTGAACTTCGACATCAAGCGCGCCGAAGGCTATCGCAACTTCTGCACGAAGCTTTGGAACGCCACGCGCTTCGTTCTCATGAACGTTGAAGGTGCCGATTGCGGTGTGGGTGCGACGGCCGGTGCGCCGATGGAATTCTCGTTCGTCGATCGCTGGATTCAGAGCGAACTCGAGCAGACGATCGATACGGTGATTCGTGCCTACGCCGACTACCGCCTCGACAATGCCGCCAACGCCATTTACTCGTTCGTCTGGAACGAGTACTGCGACTGGTACCTGGAACTCGCCAAGGTTCAGCTCAAGGGCAACGAAGCGCAGGCTCGTGCGACGCGCCACACCCTGGTCACCGTTCTTGAGACGGTGCTGCGTCTCGCACACCCGATCATTCCGTTCATCACCGAAGAGCTCTGGCAGACGGTGTCGGTTGCGGCTGGCGTCCGCGCCGAAGCGGAAGAAACCTCCATCATGATTCAGGCTTATCCGATCTACGAAGCCGATCGTGTGGACACCGCCGCCTGCGAACGGATGAAGGATGTCAAGGCCATCATCGACTCGGTTCGCAACCTTCGCGGCGAAATGAAGCTTTCGCCCTCGCAGAAGGTTCCGCTCCTGATGTCGGGTTCGGCGGACGCCTGTGCGGAATACGCCCCCTACCTTCAGTTCCTCGCTCGCCTGAAGTCTGTCGAGCACGCAGAGAATCTCGACGATCAGGCCAAGGGCACCGTCGCGCCTGTAGCAATCGTCGGCGACTTTAAGCTCATGCTCAAGGTTGAGATCGACGTTGCCGCCGAACGCGACCGCCTCTCGAAGGAAGTGGCAAGACTCACCGGCGAAGTGGCCAAGTGCGAAGGCAAGCTCTCCAACGAGCGCTTTGTCTCGAAGGCACCCGAAGCGGTCGTGGCTGCCGAGCGTAAGCGTCTTGAGGACTTCAAGGCACTGCTTGCCAAGGTGTCGGAACAGCTCGCGAAGCTTCCCGCTGCGTAAGCGCTTTTCCGCCCTATGAAGAACGCCCTGTGAATCGTCGGTTCACAGGGCGTTTTTGCAACAGTCAGATTTTAGTCAAGGTACTTGCCGCGCATGTCCAGGTAGTAAGGAAGCCACTTCTTCCTGTCTCTTATACACATCTCCGAGCCCACGAGACTCGACGTCATGTCCTTTTCCGTGTTATGCTTGAAAAAAAAAAAGGGGGGGGGGGGGGGGGGGGGGGGGGGGGGGGGGGGGG
>ERZ1090868.23-NODE-23-length-85197-cov-40.890195_pt1 | contig 85197 bp, 69 predicted proteins | sample MGYA00478475_ERZ1090868 | MGnify/ENA primary metagenome ERZ1090868 (study PRJEB33644, sample SAMEA5815747) | chicken gut metagenome | biome: Chicken; feature: Gastrointestinal Tract; material: Caecum | place: Ireland | collected 2019-01-01 | study: A study of the...
CCGCCCCCGCCGCGGCCCGCCGGCCCGCGCATCGCCCGCCGGCCCGAACGCCCGCGCGGCAACGGTCGCGGCAGCCGCATCCTCATCGGCGTGGTCCTGGCGTTGGTCGTCGTTGTGGGCCTGTTCTTCGGATTGTCCCGCTTCATCACCGACCTGATGTGGTACGGACAGCTCGGCTTCCAGAGCGTGATCTGGACCCAGCTGGGCGTGCGCGTCGGCGTATGGGTGGCCTACGCGCTGCTGGTGGCCGCGGTCGGCTTCCTGTCGGCCACGCTGGCCATCCACGCCCGTCCGGCGGACGCCGACGGCTCCACGGTGCGCATCCACGGTGACGTGGTGGAGATCGCCAACGGCATCAGCTCCAAGCACGCCCGCATGGTGGCGGTTATCGTGGCGCTGGTGGTCGGTGTGGCGTTCGGCTCGCAGTTCAACGCCAACTGGTCCGACATCCTGCTCATGTTCAACGCGCAGAGCTTCGGCACCACCGACCCGCAGTTCGGACTGGACAACGGCTTCTACGTCTTCATCCTGCCCGGTCTGAAACTGGTGATGAGCGCCGTGTCCACCATGCTGCTGGTCGGCATCGTGTTCTCCGTCATCACCCATGTGCTGATGGGCGGCATCCGCATCACCATGCCGGTCAACGGCCGTGGTCTGTTCGCCATCACCAAGCGCGCCCGCCGTCAGCTCGGCGTCTGGCTGATGCTCAACATGTTCGCGTTCGCCGCGCAGATGGTCATGGGGGTGTTCACCCACCTGACCACGCAGGGCGACCGGTTCACCGGCGCGAACTACACATCGGTGCATGCCACGATTCCCGTCACGTTCGTCATGGCCGCATTGGTGGCCATCCTGGGCGTGGTGCTCGGCGTCTGGCTGATGACCTCGCACGCGCTGGAGGGTAGCGCGCCGCTCGGCGTGCGCGCCATCACGGCGCTCAAGGCGTGGCGCGTGCCGGTGGTCTCCGTCGCCATCGTCGTGGTCGCCGCCGTGCTGCTCACCGGCGTCTGGCCGGTCGTCCTGCAGCGTTTCCGTGTCGACCCGAACGCGCAGGAGATGGAATCGACCTATATCGAGCGCAACATCGCGGCCACCAAGCAGGCGTACGGCCTGGACGACATCGCCGTCGAGGAGTACGATGCCACCACCGAGGGCGAGGCGGGCGCATTGTCCGCGTCGGCCGAATCGACCGCGCAGATCCGACTGCTCGACCCGCAGATCGTCTCGCCGACCTTCAAGCAGCTGCAGCAGTCGCGCCAGTACTACACCTTCGCCGACACGCTCGCCGTGGACAAGTACAACGTGAACGGCGTCAGCCAAGATACGGTCATCGCCGCACGTGAGCTGGACCTGAGCGGCCTCGACAACCGCAACTGGGTCAACGACCACACCGTGTACACGCACGGCTACGGCGTCGTGGCCGCCTACGGCAACAAGGTCACGGCCGACGGCCAGCCCGAGTTCTTCGAATACGGCATCCCCACACAGGGTGCGCTGACCGAGTCGGAACAGTACGAGCCGCGCATCTACTTCTCGCCGAACGCCACCGAGTATTCGATCGTCGGCGCGCCGGAGGGCACCGAATCCTGGGAGTTCGACTACCCGACCGGTTCGGACGAGGGCGCCACGAACACCTTCGACGGCGACGGCGGCCCCTCGGTCGGCAACATCTTCTCCCGACTGCTGTACGCGGTGCGCTTCGGCTCCGAACAGATCCTGTTCTCCGACCGCGTGACGTCCGAATCGCAGATCCTGTACGACCGCAGCCCGCGCGAACGCGTCGCCAAGGTCGCCCCGTACCTGACGCTCGACGGCCGCGTCTACCCGGCCGTGGTCGACGGGCGCGTCAAGTGGATCATCGACGGGTACACGACCTCCGACGCCTACCCGTACTCGCAGATGACGGATTTGGGCGAGGCCACCGAGGACTCGACTACCGAAACCTCGCAGACCGTGCAGGGGCTCAACTCGCAGCAGGCCAACTACATCCGTAACTCGGTCAAGGCCACCGTCGACGCCTACGACGGTTCGGTGGACCTGTACGTCTGGGACGAGGACGATCCGGTCATCAAGGCCTGGCAGCAGATCTTCCCCGGCCAGTACCACTCGCTCTCCGAGATCTCCGGCGACCTGATGAGCCACATGCGCTACCCGGAGAGCCTGTTCAAGGTGCAGCGCCAGCTGCTGGAACGCTACCATGTCTCCAGCGCCAGCCAGTTCTTCTCCGGCGAGGACTTCTGGCAGACCCCGAACGATCCGACGGCCTCCTCCAGCGCGCAGTCGCAGGGCCAGTCCGTGCTGCAGCCGCCGTATTATCTGACGCTGCAGACCGGCGGCAGCAGCGAACCCGTGTTCTCGCTGACCTCCACCTACATCCCGGCCGGCTCCTCCACCCGTGAAATCCTGACCGGCTTCCTGTCGGTGGATTCGGACGCGGGCAACGAGGCGGGCGTGATCGGCGAGCACTACGGCACGATCCGATTGCAGGAGCTGCCGCAATCCTCCAACGTGCCCGGCCCCGGACAGGCGCAGAACAACTTCAACGCGAACGCCGACGTGTCCCGCGAGCTCAACCTGCTCGAATCCGGGTCCACCAGCGTGGAACGCGGCAACCTGCTGACCCTGCCGCTCGGCGGCGGCCTGGTGTACGTGCAGCCGGTGTACGTGCGATCCAGCGGCGCGACGAGCTACCCGATGCTGCAGAAGGTGCTGGTGGCCTTCGGCGACCAGGTCGGCTTCGCCGACACGCTGGACGAGGCGCTGGACCAGGTCTTCGGCGGCGATTCGGGCGCCTCGGCCGGCGATGCCGAGAACGCCGACGAGCCCGGCTCCCAGGGGTCGACGCAGGACGACACCGCCTCGCAGGATGGCGAATCCGGCGACGCGGCGGCCGACGACGGGACGGACGGACAGGCCGACGGGTCGGGGTCGACGCCGAATGGCGGCGGTTCGGGTGCCGCGACCGGCGACCTGAAGGCCGCCCTCGATGACGCCGCCCAGGCCATGAAGGATTCGGACGCCGCGTTGAAGGACGGGGACTGGACCGCCTACGGCGAAGCCCAGGACCGTCTGGAGGAGGCGATCAACAAGGCGCTGGAGCTGGGGAACTAGCCGGTCCCTAGTGGATCGGGCGCTGACCGGTCGCGACTATCTCTGTGGGGTGCGGTATTTGCCGTGCCCCACAGTCGTATCCGGGGTGCCCGTCGGCGTGTCGCATCTGAGACGAGGTGTCGCCCGGTGTGGCGCGATATGCTGGTGCCCCATGAGCGAACTCATCATCCGTGGCGCGACCGACGCCGACCTGCAGGCCATCACCGACATCTACAACGAGGCGGTGCTCGAACGCATGTCGAGCGCCGACATCGAGCCGCGCACGCTTGCGCAGCGCAAGGCCTGGGTCGACTCGCACGAGCCGCGCGACCGCTATCCGGTCGTCGTGGTCGAGTCCGCGGACGGCCAGATTATGGCCTTCGGGTCGCTCTCGCGGTTCCACGAGCGCGCCGGCTATGACGGCGTGGTCGAGCTGAGCTATTACGTGGGCTCCGCATGGCGGCGTCAGGGCGTCGGCCGCCGGCTGGTCGCCTGGCTGCTGGACGAGGCCCGGCGGGTCGGGCATCGTATGGCCGCCACCTTGATCTTCGCCGACAACGAGGGCTCCAGTGCGCTGATGCGTCATTTCGGCTTTGAGCGATTCGGTCTGATGCCTGACGCGGTCCATTTGCCCGGCGGCATCCGGCACGACATCGCCTATTGGTACCTTCCCCTGTAATCCAATTCACGGTTTCCGGGGCGTCGTCGAGTGAATCGGCTCGCCCTGTGAGGCAAACGGCCCAATGGTACAATCGTTCCGTTTGATAGACATGATGACGAAGGACTGGGCGATATGGCATCGGATTTCTGGTTGATTGTGGGGTTGGGCAACCCGGGCAAGAAGTATGAGGACACCCGGCACAACATGGGCTTCATGACGGCCGACCTGCTGGCCGAACGCTGGTCGGTGGCGTTCTCCGACCACAAGGGCCTGGCCATGCTGGGCAAGGGGGCCATGAACCTCAGTGGTCGGACCGTCAAGTTCTTCCTGGCCAAGCCGCTGACCTACATGAATGATTCGGGCAACGCGGTCGCCTCCATCAGCGCCTACTACCAGATCGAACCGGACCACATCGTCGTTATCCATGACGACATGGACCTGGACTTCGGCCGCATCAAGGTCAAGTCGGGTGGTTCGGCCGGTGGCCACAACGGCATCAAGTCCATCGACAAGTCCCTAGGCACGCCGAAGTACGCGCGTGTGCGCATGGGCGTCGGCCACGCCCGCCGCGGCGCGAACGCGCATGACAATACGATCAACTGGGTGCTGGGCGGGTTCGGCCCCGACCAGCGCAAGCAGCTGCCGGAATTCCTGGCCGACGGCGCCGACGCCGCCGAATCGATCATCTTCAACGGATTGAACAAGACCCAGGAGCAGTTCAATGGTCGCTGACCGCGAAACGTCGCGTCCCGCGGAACCGTCGCACGATGCCGAAGCGGCGGGGAAGACGCATGCCGAGGCCGTCCGCGCGTCGCGTGAACGCAAAGCGCGTGCGGAAACGACAATGAACCAACTGGTCGAAGGATCGCTGTCGGGGTTGCTGGAGTCCCTTGACAGGGACCCGAGCTTCCATGCGTTGGCCACGGACGACTTCGATCGACCTGAAGGCGCCGCCGATCCGTCGATTGTCGTCGGCGCCCCCGAAGGCGTGCGTCCGGCGCTTGCCGCAGCCGTGGCCCGTCGTTCCCCGGTCGTCTATCTCGTCGCATCCGGCCGTGAGGCCGAGGAGACCGTCAACGCGCTGCGCTCCTGGTATGACGGCGATCCGAACGACATCGCCCAGCTGGAGGCGTGGGAGACGTTGCCGCATGAACGCCTGTCACCTCGCGCCGACACCGTGGCCAGCCGTATGGCCGTCTTCCGCCGGCTGTGTCATCCCGAACCCGGCGACGCGATGTTCGGCCCGATCCGCATTCTGGTGATGCCCGTGCGCTCGCTGATCCAACCGGTCGTCGCCGGTTTGGGCGATGTGGAGCCGCTGGTCTTCACCGTCGGCGAGGAGCTGCCGCTCGACGAGGCGGCGGCCCGGCTGGTGGAGAACTCGTACACGCGCGTCGACCTGGTGATGGACCGCGGCGAGTTCGCCGTCCGCGGCGGTCTGCTCGACGTGTTCCCGCCGACCGCACCCCATCCGGTGCGCATCGAGTTCTTCGGCGACGAGGTCGACTCGATCCGGGAGTTCCACGCCTCCGACCAGCGCACCTACGGCGATGGACTCAGGAGCATCTGGGCGACGCCCTGCCGCGAGGTGCAGCTCACCGAAGCCATTCGCGAACGGGCCCGCAGCCTAATCGGCCGGATCCCCAACGCCGAGGACATGCTCGAATCGATCGCGAACGCCATTCCGGTCGAAGGCATGGAATCCCTGCTGCCCGCCCTCGTCGACGACATGGAGTCGATCACCGGCATGTTGCCGGACCATGCGGTCATCATGCTGTCCGATCCGGAAAAGCTGCGTCGCGCCGCCGACGATCTGATGAAGACCGCGAACGAGTTTCTGGCGGCCAGCTGGCACGTCGCCGCGTCCGGTCATGGTGCGGGCGCCCCGATCAGCTTCGACCAGGCCAGCTTCCTGGATTTCGATGAAACCATCACGTCGTTGACCTACCGGGATTTCGACGTGTGGCGGCTCACCAGCTTCACCGTCGAGGCCTCCCGTCCCGGACGCATCGCGTTGGCGGCTCATGCGCCGGCCGAATACCGGGGCGACGAGCATCGCGCGGCCACCGGCATCGAGGGATTGATCGACGCCGGCCTGCAGGTGACGATCACCGCCGCCGCGCACGGCACGCTCGCCCGACTCAAGCGCGCGATCAACGAGACCGGCATCACCCGGTTCGAGACGATCCGTGCGCAGGCCATCGACGGATTCGTCGACACGGCCGCCGGCGTCGCGCTGCTGACCGAACGCGACCTGACGGGCCGTACCAGCGCCGCGGCCCAGGCCAAAACCCCGAAACGGCGGCGCAAGGCCATCGACCTGATGGAGCTGAAAACCGGCGACTACGTGGTGCACGAGCAGCACGGCATCGGCAGGTTCGTGGAGATGCGCCAGCGTTCCGTCGGCACCGGGGACGCGAGGACCACGCGCGAATACCTGGTCATCGAATACGCGCCGAGCAAGCGCGGCGCCCCGCCGGACAAGCTGTTCATCCCCACCGACCAGCTCGACCAGGTCAGCAAGTACATCGGCGCGGAGGCCCCGAAGCTCAACAAGCTGGGCGGCTCCGACTGGGCGGCCACCAAGGCCAAGGCCCGCAAGCACGTCCATGAGATCGCCGAGGATCTGGTCAAGCTGTATTCGGCCCGCCAGCGCACGCCCGGCTTCGCGTTCAGCCCGGACACCCCGTGGCAGAAGGAGCTGGAGGACGCGTTCCCGTACCAGGAGACGGCCGACCAGCTGACCACCATCGACGAGGTCAAGGCCGATATGGAGAAGCCGATCCCGATGGACCGCCTCATCTGCGGCGATGTGGGCTTCGGCAAAACCGAGATCGCCGTGCGCGCCGCCTTCAAGGCCGTGCAGGATTCCAAGCAGGTGGCCGTGCTCGTGCCGACCACGCTGCTCGTCCAGCAGCATTACGAGACCTTCTCGGAGCGCTACGAGGGCTTCCCCGTCACCGTCAAGGCGATGAGCCGCTTCCAGACCACCAAGGAGATCAACGACACGATCAAGGGGCTTCAGGACGGCACCGTGGACGTGGTCATCGGCACGCACAAACTGCTCAACCCCAAGATCCAGTTCAAGGACCTGGGGCTGGTCATCATCGACGAGGAGCAACGCTTCGGCGTCGAACACAAGGAGACGCTCAAGGCGCTGCGCACCAACGTGGACGTGCTCTCCCTGTCCGCCACGCCGATCCCGCGCACGCTGGAGATGGCGGTGACCGGCATCCGCGAGATGTCCACGCTCGCCACCCCGCCGGAGGATCGTCTACCCGTGCTCACCTACGTGGGCGCCTACGAGGACGCGCAGGTCACCGCGGCGATCCGGCGCGAGCTGCTGCGCGGCGGCCAGGTGTTCTACGTGCACAACCGCGTGGCCGACATCTCCCGCATGGCCGCCAGGATCCAGGAGCTCGTGCCCGAAGCCAAGGTCGGCACCGCCCACGGCAAGATGGGGGAGAAGCAGCTCGACCAAATCATCCGCGACTTCTGGCATCGCGACATCAACGTGCTCGTATGCACCACGATCATCGAAACCGGCCTGGATATCTCGAACGCGAACACGCTGATCGTGGACCACGCCGACCGCTTCGGCCTGAGCCAGCTGCACCAGCTGCGCGGCCGCGTCGGCCGTGGCCGCGAACGCGCCTATGCGTACTTCCTGTATGATCCGAGCAAGCCGATGACCCAGCAGTCGCACGACCGTCTGGCCACCATCGCCCAGAACACGGCGCTCGGCTCCGGCTTCGACGTGGCGATGAAGGACCTCGAGCTGCGCGGTACCGGCAACCTGCTGGGCGACGAGCAGTCCGGCCACATCGAGGGCGTGGGCTTCGACCTGTACGTGCGCATGGTCTCCGAGGCCGTGGAGGCGTACAAGGAGCCGGAACGCACCGAGCCGGTGGCCGTCAGCATCGACCTGCCGATCGAGGCGTCGATTCCGGTGGACTATATCGACTCCGACAAGCTACGTCTGGAGGCCTACCGCAAGCTCGCCGCCGCCCGCAACGAGCAGGATCTGGAGGAGCTGCGCGAGGAGCTTACCGACCGCTACGGCAACCCGCCGATCGAGTTCGCCACGCTGTTCGCCGTCGCGCGTCTGCGCAACAAGGCGCGCGCGCTGGGCCTGACCGAGATCATCGCCCAGGGCAACCGTGTGCGCGTGGCCAAGATCGAGCCGCCCGAGTCGGTGCAGATGCGCATCGCCCGCATCTACAAGGGCGTGCAGTACCGGCCGGTCACCAAGACCTACCTGATCCCGACCCCGTTCGCCGGTTCCTTCGGCTCCGAACCGATGGGCTCGGACGAGGTGGTGGCCTGGACCGACCAGCTGCTCGATGACCTGGCCTGGAAGCCCCAGTCGCGCAGGTGATGCGATTCCCGGACACGACGCCGTGTCCGGGAATGGTTTGGACCGTGTGGACTGCGTTGCTACAATGTCCGACGGATGTCAGTCCCTTGTCTGCAACGAAAGAGAACGATTCCGATGATGCAATCCGAGACCACGCCCGTCGCCGACCATGCAGCAACCACTCCGACGGCGGTCCCTGCCGTACACGTCAACGCGCTGAACACAGCCGAAACCGAGGAGGCCGTCGAGAGCGCGGGCGTGAGCAAAACCAAGCAGAGCAAGTCCGTCACCTTCATCCTGGCCCTGTTCGCCGGCGCGTTCATCGGCTTCGGCGCGCTGTTCTTCCTCATCGTCACCTGCGATCCGGCGATGACCTGGGGCCCCAAGCGCTTCGTCGGCGGACTGGCGTTCTGCATGGGCCTGATCTTGGTGCTGTGTTGCGGCGCCGAACTGTTCACCGGCAACTCGCTGATGGCCTCCAACCTGGCCGCACGCCGTATCTCCCTGCCCGCTCTGGTCCGCAACTGGGTGATCGTCTGGTTCGGCAACCTGCTGGGCGCCCTGATCCTCGTCGCCCTGATCGCCATGGCCGGCACGATGGGCCTCAACGACGGTTTGGTGGGGGAGACGGCCGTATCCACCGCCATCTCGAAGGTCACGCTCGACCCGCTGACATTGTTCGCGCGTGGCGTGCTGTGCAACGTGCTCGTGTGTCTGGCCGTGCGTATCGGCTACTCGTCGCGCTCCACGGCAGACAAGGTGCTCGGCATCCTACTGCCGATCTCCGGATTCGTGGCGATGGGTTTCGAACACTGCGTGGCCAACATGTTCTTCCTGCCGATCGGACTGGTCGCCAAGGCCATGGGCTACGGCGCCGGACTGGACGGCATCGCCGACCTGACCGTACAGGCCTCGCTCTATAACATCGGTGTGGCCACGCTGGGCAACATCGTCGGCGGCGCGGTCGTGGTGGCGCTCGCGTACTGGTACGTGAACAACCACAAGCCATCGAAACGCAGGAAGAGCATCGAGGAGCGCTGAATGAACGAACAGGATCGGAACCGGAACGATACCGATGCGAGGCGCATGACCATCCGCCGCGCCGAGCCGCGCGACATCCCGCAGATCGATGTGCTGCTCCATCAGGTGCTGGACGTGCACCACGCGGGACGGCCCGACCTGTTCAAACCCCACGCCACCAAGTACACCGACGACCAGCTGGCCGGCATCATCGCCGACGACCGGACCCCGGTGTTCGTGGCGGTCGAGCCGGGCGCCGGTTCCATCGCCGACCCCGCGCGAGAGGACGCCGAGGGGGCGGACCGCCTGCTGGGCTACGCGTTCTGCCAGTTCCAGCGGCATGTCGATGACAACATCCTCACCGACATCCTGACGCTGTACATCGATGACCTGTGCGTGGACGAGGCGCAGCGCGGTCGGCATATCGGCAACGCCCTGTACCGCCACGTCCTCGGTTTCGCCCGGGAGTCCGGCTGCTACAACCTGACGCTGAACGTGTGGGCGTGCAACGAGGCGGCGAAGGGCTTCTACGAACGCTGCGGACTGAAACCCCAGAAGATCGGCATGGAGACGATTCTCTAGCCTCCTGCAACCGTCCCCACGCCGTCTGCCGCTATGCCCGCGACGTCAGCGCAACGCCGCGCGCAACCGCCGTTCGATCGCCTCATGGTCGCGGGGCAGACTCTCGTCGTCCATATCGGTTCGGTCGACATCGACGATTGTGCCGATTGTGCCGTCGGCAAGCACCAGGATGCGGTCGGACAACCGCGCCGCCTCCGGAATATCATGGGTGACCATCAATATGGTCCACTGCTGCTCGGCCTGCAAGTGCGCCAGCAGGTCCTGCATATCCAGACGGGTCAGCGCATCGAGCGCGCCGAACGGTTCATCCAACAGCAACAGTTTCGGCTGTCGTACGATCGCGCGTGCCAACGACGCCCGCTGCGCCTGCCCTCCGGACAGTTCGCCGGGCCATGCGTCGGCGTGGTCGGCTAGCCCCACCCGTGCCAAGGCATCCAGTGCCAGCTGGCGTCGTTCGGTGCGCCGCCCGGGCAATCCGAGCGTGACGTTGTCCCACAGCCGGATCCACGGCACCAGTCGGGCGTCCTGAAACCCGAAGGCCATATCGTGGTCGGCATGCACCGTGCCGGCGGTCGGTTCGATCAGGCCCGCCGCCACGCGCAGCAGCGTGGATTTGCCGCAGCCGGAGCGTCCGATCAGACTGACGAACCGCCCGTCGTCGACGTGGACGGTCACGTCGCGCAGCACCTCGTGGCCATCGAACGTCATACGGATGTGGTCGAGCGTCAACGTCATCGCGGCCTCACTTCGTGCAATCCATAACGTGGCTCTTGACGTCGGGCAGCGCGTCGATGAACCCGAAGTCCACGTACTGCTGCGCCTGCTGTTCCAGCATGTCGAGCCCGTCGGCGTCGATCGGCAGGATCTCGGGGACGTCGAACTTGGCCACCTGATCGACGATCTCGTCCGAGGCCCCGAATTCGCGGTAAGCGTCGGTGATGATCTCGGGATGTTCCTGGGCCTTGTCCGATTCCTTGACCAGCGCGCGGTACATGGCCTTGACCAGATCCGGATGCTCGTCGGCGAAGGACTGGGAGACGATGTGAATCGAGACGTTCAGGTTGCCGTATTCCTTGGCGTTGACCAGCAGCTTGGCGCCGGGCGTGGCCATCGCCGAGGCCAGGTTCTGGTCGAAGGTGGCGATGGCGTCGACCTGTCCCGAGCTGAACGCCGCGCTGAAGTTGCTGGGGCTCATCTCCACCTCGGTGACCTGCGAAGCGTCCAGTCCGGCGTTGGCGAACGCCTGGTGCACGATGTAGTCGCCGGTCGCGCCCTTGGAGTCGATGGCGATGGTCTTGCCGTACAGATCCTTGAGGGAGTCGATACCGGTGTTCGGCGCGGCGACGATGCCCTGCGAATCGCCGTCATAGTATTCGATGGCGAACGCGACCCACGGCTGGTCCTGGGCGATGAGGTTGATGAACGAGCCGGTGCCCGTCGACGTGGCGTCGGCGTTGCCCGACTGTACGGCGGTGCGGGCGTCGGCCGGATTGTAGGGGCCGGTGAACTCGACGGTGGCGGGTGCCAGCTCATCCTGGGCGAACTGTTCGTTCTTGAGCGTGGTGAGGTAGTTGGCGGTGGACAGATACGCCACGCGCATGGTGTCGGTATCGGTGTTGGCGGAGGCGTTGCCGTGCGCCGAGCAGGCGGTTGAGGACAGCAGCAGGGCCGCCGCCCCCAGCGCGGCGAGCTTGCGGATTGCGGTGTGGTTGGTTCGGGTCATCATGGTTCCTTTCGTGATGGTGATGGTGATGGGATGGTGATGGCGTGACAGCATGTGTGAAGGGCCGCCGCGCGCATCGGGTATGGTGTGCGGCGGGGCGGCCGCTCAGTGGCGGGCGTACCGCCAGGGGAGCGCCGCGCGTTCCAGCAGGGTGACGATCGTCTCCGACAGCAGGCCGAGAATGGCGTACAGCACGATGCACAGCACGGTCTGGTCGGTGCGGGAGAACTGCTGGGAACGGGACAGCATGTAGCCGATCCCCGTGGAGGAGTTGACGGTTTCGCAGGTCACCAGTGCGATCCATGCCACGGTGAGCGCGAAACGCAGGCCGGTCATGAACCCCGGCAGTGCCCCCGGCAGCAGCACCCGCAGGAAGAGCGTGGCTCGGCTGAAGTGGTACACCTTGGCCAGTTCGAACAGCCGTGGGTCGAGATTGCGCACGCCGTCACGCAGATTCACGTACACCAGGCCGAACACGCCGACGGTGATCAGCCCAATCTTCATCGTCTCGCCGATGCCGAACACGACGATGAACAGCGGGGCGAGCGCCGGGAACGGCACGGCCCGCAGCATATGGATCGGCTTGTCGATGATGGCCAGGCCCACGCGGGAGGCCCCGGCGACCAGTCCGGCCGGTACGGCCAGGATGATGCCCAACGCCAGACCCGAGGCGACCCGCAGCAGACTGATCCCAATCGAAGGCCAGAGCAGGCCTTCCGCGTCCAGATCGTTCCAGGCGCCGACGACCTCGGCGGGGGACGGAAGGGGACGGGCGTCCGCGGGGCAGAGCGTGGCGAGATACCACCACAACAGCAGGAGCAGCGTCGAGGCCCAGGCGGCCGCAACGGCCGCGATTCGACGGCGCAGGGCATGCTTGCGCATGATGACATTCCCTTCGATAGTGCTAACTACATCAGGTTCGACGAGTATGATCTCAGCCCAGCCGCCCGCTTTCATCCACCGGTTGCGGTGTTTCCAGCATGATTTAAGGCAATGGCCCGGGCACCCCGTGTCAGTCTCATATTCTTGAACCGAGGTATGGACATCGCGCGCCGCCATACCCGGCGAATGGGCATATGTGCGTTGGCAGTCCACGTCGTCGGTCGCGGAACGCGTTCCCTGCGCGTGGTGTCCTATGCGACCTTGGTCACGGTGAATCCTATGGCGGCGTCGACCTCTCCCTCAGGCACCACGTGCAGCGCGACATTGTCGTCGGACGTCATGTCGAATGTGGTCGATATGGTTCCCGATATCTCCGAGAATCCAAAGGTTCCGACGCTCTGCTCCTGTCCGTTGACGAGTAGCGTGATGGCGACCGATCCTCTTCCGACCCCGAAAACATCCATGCGGTACCTGCCGTCCGCCGAGGAGACGCTGTTCGTCATGCCGTCATATCCGGAATCTGTGTCGATATACCACGAGGCGCCATCGATGATATCCGTGGAATTGGCGCGTTCCTGTTCGACGCGTTCCAGTACCGTGTCGAGTCTTGTCTGCCTTGCGTCCGTCATCGACGTCTCGGTTGGCTCCACTATGCCGAGCTCCTGCGCGATCTGTCGATTCAGGGTAATGGACTCATCGGCGCTGACGATGGCCGTCACGTCGTCGCCGACGTCCTCCGGGATACGCATGGCCGCCTGGGCGGGGTTGAGTTCGTAATCCCCGGCACCGACGAAGAACACGTACTCGTCTCCGATCGCGATGGGCCCGGCGCCGCTGCCTTCGGCGGTGTACCCATGGATGGTGACCGTTGTCTTCCTCTCGTCGTCCAACGGTTTCCTGGTGACGCCGCCGTCCGCAACGATGAGCTGGCCGACGACGCTGCCGGTGATCTCCGTGTCGTATCCGCGGCCGGCGGACGGCTCGCAGGATTCCACCTTGAGATGGTAGATGGACGTGGCGTCGGCGCTCATCGAGAGGGCGTCCTCGTAGACCGGCCAATCGTATGCGGCCTGCGAGGCGTTGCCGGTGCATGCGGAGGATGCCGGTTGTGGATCATTGTCGGTACAGCCGGCCAGCGCCAGGCAGGCCGCGAACGCCATGACGGTTGCCAGCATCCGCATGACGGCGCCGGTTCCGGCATTATGTCCGGCATTATGCGGCAAGAAGTGTGCGTGTGCAGAGATGGCGGAATGAATGCGATGCATGATGACCTCCCCCGTTGGGCTCTTCCTGTGGCATCCACCGTTGGATACCATGTCCAGTATAGCCGCCAAACGGCGATGGTTCCAAGGGGATTCGCCGATGTGAGCGCTAACGAAAGTTCTTCCGCGTGTCTTCGCCCAACGTCCATCAAACCCACTATCCTTAACAGTGTCATCACAACCCAACGTCGTAAGGAGTAGTTGTGGCAGTAATTGAAAGCGTGTACGCGCGTCAGATCCTTGACTCCCGTGGCAACCCGACTGTCGAGGTCGTGCTGGACACCGAGGACGGCGCCCAGGGTCTGGGTCTCGTTCCGTCCGGTGCCTCCACCGGTGAGGCCGAGGCTTGGGAGCGCCGCGATGGCGACAAGGCCGTGTACCAGGGCAAGGGTGTCCTCAACGCCGTCAAGGCCGTGAACGAGGAGATCGCCCCGAAGGTCATCGGCATGGACGCCGCCGACCAGCGCGCCCTCGATGAGGTCATGATCGAGCTCGACGGTACCCCGAACAAGGGCCGCCTCGGCGCCAACGCCATCCTGGGCGTCTCGCTGGCCGCGATCTACGCCTCGGCCGAATCCGCGGGCATGCCGCTGTACCGCTACCTCGGCGGCACCAACGGCCACATCCTGCCGGTGCCGAACATGAACATCATGAACGGTGGCGCCCACGCCGACTTCGCCACCGACATCCAGGAGTACATGATCTCCCCGTACGGCTTCGAGACCTATTCCGAGGCTCTCCGCGCCGGCGTCGAGGTCTACCACACCCTGAAGAACGTCCTGAAGAAGCAGGGCCTGAACACCGGCCTCGGCGACGAGGGCGGTTTCGCCCCGAAGATGAAGTCCAACGAGGACTCCATCAAGTTCATCATGGACGCCATCTCCGCCGCCGGCTATGAGCCGGGCAAGCAGATCGGCATCTCGCTGGACGTGGCCTCCTCCGAGTTCTACAACAAGGAGACCGGCAAGTACCGCTTCGACGGCGAGGAGCGCGAGTCCGCCTACATGCTGGACTACTACGAGAAGCTCGTCAACGAGTACCCGATCGTCTCCATCGAGGATCCGTTCCAGGAAGAAGGCTGGGAGGACTGGGCGGCCATCACCGCTCGCCTGGGCGACCGCCTGCAGTTCGTCGGCGACGACCTGCTCGTGACCAACCCGAAGCGTCTGGCCAAGGGCATCGAGCTGGGCGCCGCGAACTCCCTGCTGGTCAAGCTCAACCAGATCGGCACCGTGACCGAGACCCTCGACGCCATCGAGCTGGCCACCAAGAACGGCTTCACCTCCATGGTGTCGCACCGTTCCGGCGAAACCCCGGACACCACCATCTCCGACTTGGCCGTCGCCAAGAACACCGGCCAGATCAAGACCGGTGCCCCGGCCCGTGGCGAGCGCATCGCCAAGTACAACCGTCTGCTCGAGATCGAGGAGGAGCTCGGCTCCACCGCTCAGTACGCCGGCTACAGCGCCTTCAAGGCCTGCAAGAAGTACATGTGATCGCCGGGCCGTGTAGGCCTGTAACGAGCGCATAGCTTCCCGCCCGCCGCATCCGTGAAGTCGAATGCGGCGGGTATTTTCATGTCTATGACCAGAACGACCCGCACCCGCAGACCAGGCAAGCCCACGGCGAAGGCCGGTCGCGGCAGCGCCGGGCCGATCTCGTTCTTCATCGCCCTGTTCATTGTGGCGTTGGGCGCCATCCAGCTGGTTTCCACGTTCTATACGTATGCGCTGACGGTATCCGACCTCAACGGTCTCAAGCGTCAGGAAGCCGCTTTGGAAGCCGAGAAGCAGGACCTTGAGAACGAGATCAAACGATGGGATGACGAGGCTTACGTCACCGCGCAGGCCCGCGAACGGTTGGGATTCGTCTTCCCCGGGGAGCAGGCGGTGCGTGTGCTGCACCCCGAGGCCGTGACCGGTCAGACCGACACCGAACGGCAGCAGGACAACGACGCATCGGACAGCCAGTCGTTGCCATGGTATGAGGAGCTCGCCTATTCCTTCGAACAGGTGGACCGGCAGGACGCCTCCGCGGGAGATACCGGCGAATCCGCACGGCAGCAGCCGCAATCCCAGACCGACACCACAGACACGTCAGGAGAGGAATAAGTGAATCAGAGCGAGGACATCGCCCGAATCGCGGTCGAACTCGTCGACCGTTGCCTGCAGGATCCCGCCACCGATGAGGATATGGCGATTGTGGAACGGCAGCTTGGCCGGTATCCGCGCGGCATGGTGGCTGTCGGCGCACGATGCGTGTGCGGCAGGCCCCTGGCCGTCATCACGCGGCCGCTGTTGCCCGGCGGCATCCCGTTCCCCACGACCTGCTACCTGACCGGCCCTGAGGCGGTGAAGGCGGCTTCGCACGTTGAAGCCGAAGGCGTGATGGCCGAATACAACGAGCTGCTTGCCCAAGATGATGAGGTGCGGGCCGCGTATGAGCGCGCGCACCGGTTGTATCTGGCCTTCCGGCACGAGCTGGCCGGACGGCTGGGCGACAGCGAGGAGCATATCGAGGGCATCAGCGCCGGAGGCCTGCCGACCCGCGTCAAATGCCTGCACGCGCTGCTCGCCCAGACACTGGTGATGGGCCAGGGGGCCAATCCGATCGGCGACCTGACCCTGGCGCGCATCCGCGGCGAGTTCAGCCCCGACGTGTGCCGGTGTACGGTTGAATAACGGGTGTGCGCGGCACACGACAGACAACGGTTGAGGGAGGGAAGACGGATATGGCTTCGGTAACGGTGGCCGGCATCGATTGCGGCACGAATTCGATTCGTTTGAAGGTGGCGCGCGTCGACGAGCACGGTATGGAGGAGATCGTCCCCCGTACCCTGCGCGTCATCCGCTTGGGACAGGACGTGGACCAGACGCACCGCTTTGCGGATGAGGCGTTGGAGCGCGCCTATGCGGCCGCGGGGGAGTTCGCCGAGATCCTCAGGGAGCATCCGGTGGACGGCATCCGCTTCGTGGCCACGTCGGCCACACGCGATGCCGAGAACCGCGAACAGTTCGAAGACGCCATGGAACGCATCCTCGGCGTGCGCCCCGAGGTGATTCCCGGTACCGAGGAGGCCGACCTGAGCTTCCTGGGCGCCACCAGCGTGGTCGAACGCGACCTGGAGGCCCCCTATGTGGTGATCGATCTGGGCGGGGGGTCCACCGAACTGGTGCTGGGCGGCGACGGCGTGACCGCGCCGAAGACCGAGGTGCAGGCGGCGTTCTCGATGAACATCGGTTCGGTGCGCATGACCGAACGGCATCTGCATACCGATCCGCCGACCGACGACGAGATCGCCGAGGCCATCGCCGATATCGATGAACATATCGATGAGGCCTTCCGTGTCGTGCCCGCCGGCAAGGCGCGGACCATCATCGGCGTGTCGGGCACGGTGACGACGATGACCGCCCTGACGATGGGACTCAAGGAATACGACCACCGTCTGGTGGATGGCGTCCGTGTGCCGTTCCCGGACGCGTTCGCCGTCAACGACCGGTTCCTGCGCATGCCGCGCGAGGAGCGCCGCGAATACAGGACCATCCACCCCGGCCGCATCGACGTGGTCGGCGGCGGCGCGCTGGTATGGAGCCGTGTGCTGGCCCGCATCGGCGAGGCGGCCAAGGCCGATCACGGCGTGGCGATCGACTCGTTCGTGGCCAGCGAACACGGCCTGTTGGACGGTATTGTGCTGGATTACGGCAGGCGTCTTCTCACCGCGCGATAATCGTGGCATAATACAGTGTGGCCGGTGCGCCGGCCGTGCCCCCGTGGCGAAATGGTATACGCAGCCGACTTAAAATCGGCCGCTTCGGCTTGCGGGTTCGAGTCCCGCCGGGGGCACTGATACGCGGCTCCGTCCCACGTGATGGGCGGGGCCGTTTTCGTGACCAATGGACCGCCCAAAAGGAGTGCCAGTGTTCAGCATCCTCGACATGTTCTCAATCGGCGTGGGGCCGAGCTCGTCTCATACGGTGGGGCCGATGCGTGCCGCGCACGCCTTCGTGTCCTCGCTGGCCGAATGCGGTCTGCTCGACGGTGTGCATCGCGTGCGGGTGACCCTGTACGGCTCGCTGTCGCTGACCGGATTGGGGCATGGCACCGACCGTGCCGCGGTGGCGGGATTGGAAGGCCATCTGCCCGAAACCGTGGATACCGATCACCTGCTGCATATCCGTGAGACATGCGAGGATGCCGGCAGCCTGGCGCTGAACGGCACACGCGTTATCGGCTTCGATTACGGCCGTGACGTGGTGTTCGACCAGTGGCGGCGCTTGGCCGCCCACCCCAACGGGATGCGGTTCGAGGCGTTCGACGCGGACGGCGGCACTGTGGACGAACAGGTGTGGTATTCGATCGGCGGCGGATTCATCCAGCGCGGCAATGCGGATGACCGACTGGTTGGCAACCATGAACGCGTCACGGCGCCATCCGATGCCGGATCCGATGACGAAGCCGCCGGGTCCGATACAGGGGAGTCGCCTGCGGATACGGGGGTGCCGTACCCGTTCACCACCTGCGACGAACTGATCGCCATCTGCCGCCGGCAGGGCATGTCCATCGCCGATGTGGTGTGGGCGAACGAGACCGCGATCCGCCCCGCCGACGAGGTGCGTGAACGTCTGCTCACGGTGTGGCGCGTGATGCGCGAATGCGTGGCCAACGGCTGCTCCAGCACCGAGCCGGTGTTGCCCGGCGGCCTGGATGTGCCGCGGCGCGCACCGGGGATGTACGCGCGGTTGGCCACCAATGGCGACATCCTCAAACGTGACGCGGGACGCATCGACATCGTGCTGGAATCCTCGGACGCCGCGTGGGTCAACCTGTTCGCGCTGGCGGTGAGCGAGGAGAACGCGGGCGGACGCCGCATCGTCACCGCGCCGACCAACGGCTCGGCTGGCATCATCCCCGCCGTGCTGCTGTATTACTGGCATTTCGTGGACGTGGCCGACGAGGAGGGCGTGATCCGTTTCCTGCTGACCGCGGGAGCCGTGGGCTACCTGTTCAAGCGCAACGCCTCGATCTCCGGCGCCGAGGTCGGCTGCCAGGGCGAGGTGGGCGTGGCCTGTTCGATGGCCGCCGCGGGACTGGCCGCGGTGCTGGGCGGCACCCCGGAGCAGGTGGAGAACGCCGCAGAGATCGGTATCGAGCACAATCTGGGACTGACCTGCGATCCGGTGGGCGGACTGGTGCAGATTCCGTGCATCGAACGCAACGCGATGGGCGCGAACACCGCCATCAACGCGGTGCGCATGGCCATGGTGGGCGACGGCTCGCATATCGTGAGCCTGGATCAGGCCATCGTGACGATGAAGCAGACCGGCGAGGACATGATGGCCAAATACAAGGAGACGTCCAAGGGCGGTCTGGCCGTCAACGTGGTGGAATGCTGACGGCGTTGTGCTAGGCTATGAGACATTCTGTGTTGAAGGAGGTCAAGATGGCAGACAGCATGCCTGTGGTGAACGCCGAGTTCGGCGCTTCGCCCGTTATCGAATTCCCGTCCGACGAGGCCCCGAAGGGTCTGAAGGTCGTGGAGCTGGTGGAGGGCGATGGCCCGATGGTGCGCCGCGGCGATACCGTGACTGTGAACTATCACGGCGTGGTGTGGGGCGGCACCGATCCGTTCGACTCCAGCTTCGTGCGTCATCAGCCGGCGAGCTTCGGCATCGGCGTCGGGCAGGTCATCAAGGGCTGGGACCAGACCGTGCCGGGGCATAACGTTGGCTCCCGACTGGTCGTATCCATCCCGCCGGAGTACGGCTACGGTTCCCGTGGCGTGCCGCAGGCCGGCATCGGCGGCGGCGATACCCTGGTGTTCGTCATCGACATCATCTCGATCTGCTGACGGATATTCGCGAAAAGGGAAGGCGCCGGCATCGATCGGCGCCTTGTCATAGACGGACATGCATGGCGCCGAGCCGTCTTCCGTATTAGACTTGGCTGCCAATGAGTCCGTGCAAAAGGAGGAATCATGACTGAGGAAAAGACGATCCTGCTGACGCAGGAGGCGTATGACAAGCTCAAGGAGGAGCTCACCTGGCGTGAGGGGGAGTACCGCGACGAGATCACCGAGCGCATCGCCGCCGCGCGCGCCGAGGGCGATCTGTCGGAGAACGGCGGCTACCAGGCCGCGCGTGAGGAGCAAGGCAAGAACGAGGGGCGCATCAACGAGCTGATCGTCAAGCTGCGCAACGCCAAGATCCTTGAGGCGCCGGAGGCCGGCCTGGTGGGCAACGGCTCCGTGGTCACGATGGATATGGCCGGCCGCGAGATGGTGGTCGTGCTGGGTTCCCGCGACATCGCCGTGGCCACCGACTATGACGTGATCAGCCCCGAATCGCCGATCGGCGCCGCCATCATGGGCGCGCACTCCGGCGACACCGTGAGCTACCAGGCCCCCAACGGCCGCGAGATCTCGGTGACGATCAAGGACGCCAAGCCGCTGAACTGACACCCATCAATCGAACAGGCTCCGGTGCTCGTAAGGGCAACCGGGGCCTGTTCGTTCCATGCCATGCCCTCCTCATACGGACTCTGATCTATCTTATCCACGATGTATTTTCGTGACCCTTGGAATTCCAAGGATTACGGACTTGTGTCACGGTCACGATAGATCAGAGTCCGTATGGCGGCACGGATGTGTACGGCCTTTATTGCCAGAGGCTGACGATGACCATGTAGATCGCCACCATCTGGCATGCGTACCCGGCCACGGTGCCGCAGTGGAAGATCTCATGGAATCCGAACACGCGGGGCCAGGGGTCGGGCTTGCGCAGCGCGTACACGATGGCGCCGGCGATATAGCAGGTGCCGCCTGCGGCCAGCAGGATCACCACCGGCGGGCCGGCATAGGGGGAGACCCAGAACAGCCACATGAACGCCACGCCGGAGACGCCGAAGACGATGTAGGTGATGGTGTACAGCCAGCGTGGCGCGCCGATCCAGATCACATGCACGATCATGGCGACCGAGGTGCAGGCCCACATGCCGCCGATGATGGCGTTCCTCCAGAACGGCTCCAGGGCGAACGAGACCGGGGTGTAGGTGCCGGCGATGAGCAGAAAGATATTGAGGTGGTCGATGCGACGCAGCACGTCGGTGACGCGCGGCGACCAATCGCCCAGATGGTAGGCGGCGGAGTTGGCGAACAGCATCAGCGAGCAGACCATGAACACCGCGCACGCCCACTTGAGCGCCGCCCCCTGCGCCAGACAGATCAGCACGATGCCCGCCGCTAGCGAAAGCGGCGCCGCCACCAGATGGATCCATCCGCGCATGGCCGGCTTCGGACGGCCGTGCACGTCCAGCCTGATCTTGCGCTCCACCTCGGCGGGGGCGATGCCTTCGAGCTTGGCCTTGGTCTCCGCCTTGCGGCGGATGTTGTCGGCCTTGTTGCGGGCCTTGATCCGCACGGCGTCGGCCTTGGCCTGCAGCGCCTGCTCGCGTGCCTCGATGACGGCCGCCCGTGTGCGTTCGATCTGCTCGTCGGTGTGCCGGCTCATATGTCCTCCCGAATAATGGTTACGCAACCGTAACCTACGTTATCGTAGGTTGTGGATATCGCTGGATTCGGACACGCGCTGGGGTAATGTGGAGCACATGGCTGATTTTTCCGAGATACTGGCGAGTCGTCCCGATCTGGACAACTACGACCGCGAATGGCTGCATCAACTCGTGGCGGACTGGCAGGTCATCGCCGACCTGAGCTTCGCCGACCTGCTGCTCATCGTGCAGAATGGCGACGGCAGGTACATCATCGCCGAGCAATGCCGCCCCTCCACCGTGATGAGCCTGCGTGAGGAGGACGTGGTCGGCAAGGAGGTGGACGAGGACCTGTACGGCGAGCTGGACCTGGCCATGCGCTCGGGCTCCGTGTTCCGTTCCACCGTGCTGCGTACCGTGGGCAAGTCCGCGGTATGCAACGTGTATGCGCCGGTCCGGCATAACGGCAAGACCCTCGGCCTGGTGGTGCGCGAGACCAACATGGCCACACGTGAATCGAACGGCCGCTATGAGTCGGAAAGCATCAACGCCGGCAAGCAGTTGTATGAGATGATTCCCCGCGGCCAGTTCCCGTACCGTGATTCGGTGATGAACCAGCGGCATATCGCCCGCGTGTCGGACGGATTCATCGTACTGACCGTGGACGGCGTGGTGCGCTATGCCTCCCCGAACGCCATCAGCTGCTTCCGCCGTCTGGGGTCGTTGCGTGCCATGATCGGCCAGTACCTGAGCGAGATCGGCACCCAGCTGTTGCACAAGAACGATCCGGTGCCGGAAACGCTGCCGTTGGTGTTGAGCGGCAAGGCCGCCGTCGATTCCGAACTCGACGCGAACCGTTCCGCGGTCTCGATGCGTTCGCTGCCGCTGTATGACGCGAACGGCAGGACGGGCGGCATCGTGCTGTGCCGTGACGTCACGGAGCTGCGCCGCCGCGAGAAGGAGCTGCAGACCAAGGACGCGGCGATCTCCGAGATCCACCACCGGGTGAAGAACAACCTGCAGTCGGTGTCCGCGCTGCTGCGGCTCCAGGCGCGCAAGACCAAGTCCCAGGAGGTCAAGAAGGAGCTGGCCGAGGCGCAGCGCCGCGTGCAGACCATCGCGATGGTGCACGAGGGACTGAGCCAGACGGTCGACGAAATCGTCGATTTCGACAAGGTGATCTCGAACCTGCTGAAGATGAGCGTGGACCTGGCCACGATGCGCGACCAGCATATCGACATCGATTTCATAGGCAAGTTCGGCATGATGCCGGCGCAGGACGCCACGCCGCTGTCGCTGGTGCTCACCGAGCTGATCACCAACGCCATCGAGCACGGGTTCGAAGGCCGTAAAGAGGGTCATATCACGGTATCCGTGGGCCGTGGCGGCAACAACCTCAACGTGGTGGTCGAGGACGACGGCGTGGGTCTGGAACAGGAGGAGAACAACGGCATGGCTCGTTCCTCCGGGTCCGGTCTGGGCACGCAGATCATCAACACCTTCGTCAAGAATGACTTCGGCGGCACCGTGCGTTGGGAGCCCCGACGCGAGGGCGGCACCCGCGTCATCCTGGACATGAAGCTGCGTGCCGCGCAGAACGAATCCTGACCGGCACCTCCCGCGGCCCGCATCGGATACACGGATACGCTGAGGGGCCTTCCGCCATTCGCGGAAGGCCCCTCGCCATCGGTTGACCGGTCTTAATCCCTCATACCTGCATCTGCATGGCCTGGGAGCGGCGGGCGCGCATGGCGCGACGCTTCAGCGCGCGCCGCTCGTCCTCGCTGAGGCCACCCCAGACACCGTAATCCTGATTGGTGTCCAGAGCGCATTTGAGGCAGGCATCGATGACCTTGCAGGTCCGGCACACGGCCTTGGCCTCCTCGATCTGCTGATAGGCGGCACCGGTGTTGCCGACGGGGAAGAACAGTTCGGGATCCTTGTCCCGACACGCGGCTTTGGCTCGCCAATCGTAAGCGCTGCTCATGGTTTCCTCGCACTCCTCAATCGCAATATCCGACTTCCGGAACAAACATTATTCAGATAACCACGAAATCATCGATTTTTCAAGAGGTTTCGCCGGGAAAAAACGCAGGCATGGTGAAGGAACCGGAAGGAACCATGCACTGCACCACGGTGGCCCTGCCGGGTTCGACCAGCACGCCCCGGCCGGGTGTGGTCAATTCCTCATGGCCGAATTGGTTCAGCAGTTCGGAGGGGATGCCGTTCATCAGATCGGTGGCGCGGTCGCCGGAGGGGAAGATGAGCCTGGTGCGGAAGAAGTCGGGGCGTTGCAGGCTGTGCGGATGCTCCACCGCCACAACAAGGGCCACGCCCTCCCGATACAGATTGCGCCGTATCCGGTCGGTGCAGGTCCGGTCGCATGCGGGATTGAACACCATATCCGCGTCGTCGATCAGCCATGCCCGATGCCATGCGGCCGAATCCCTCCCCGTTCCGGACGGCGGCGGAGGAACCGTGCGGATATCCGTGGCATCGACGTAGGATCCGTCGGAGAGATACGTCACCGTCAGCGCCACATCGTCGCGCGCACCCCAGCTCGCCGCCAGCATGCGCAATGCGGTGGTCTTGCCCCGGCCCCTGCCCCCGATGATGGCGATGCCGCCCTCCTGCGGTTGCAGGACGACGTCGTGGAAGCGCGCGCCGTCGTCCCCCAGGGCGAACGGCACGCAATCGCGGGCAACGCACGCGCCGTCGCCGCAGGCAACGCGTGCGGGCAGGGGTGCGGTGAACAGCGGATCGGCGGGCCGGGCGCCGTGGAAACGGCACGCCATGCCGATGGCCGCGGTGATGGACCGCGCGTCGGCCGGGGCGCAGCTGCGGATGGGGGTGACGGTGACGCCGTCGTTGCTGTAGAACGCGCCGGGCATGGTCGGAGGGATGCCTGCGGCGGCGGACGAGCCGATCAATTCCGCGGATTGCATACCGTCACGTACCCGCAGGCACAGGTTCAGCGCCATATTCGACTTCATCTCCGCGTGCACCTGGCCGAGGGGATGCTGTGTGCAGGCGATCAGATGCATGCCCAGGGACCGGCCCAACGAGGCGATGCGGATGAACCGTTCGATGGCGTCGGGCAGCTGTTGCCGGAGCACATGGAACTCGTCGATCACGATGATGATGGATGGCTGCGCGTTGCCCAGCCGATCGATGGAGGATACCCCGGCCTCCGCCACTAGCCGTTCACGGCGCTTGAGCTCACGTTCCAGGCCGACGATCGCCCTGGCGGCGTGCCTGATATCCAGATCGTCGACGATGCCCGCCGTATGGGGCAGACCCTGCAATTGGTTGAACGCCGATCCTCCCTTGAAGTCGAGGAACACGAAATGCAGCGTATCGGGAGGGTTACGGACCGCCAACGCCAGACACCAGTTCTGCAGCAGCACGGATTTGCCGGATCCCGTGGTCCCAGCAACCAGGGCGTGCGGTCCCTGCGCGGCGATGTCCAGGGTGGCGATGCCCTCGGCGGTGGTGCCTATGGGCACGTCGGTATGCGCGCCGTCGAGCCAGCCCGCCACTATCGGCCGCCACATCACGGGATCATCGCGCAGGCCGAGCGCCGATTCCAACGGCAGCATGGCGATGGCGCCGAAATCGTCGGACGGTCCGGATCGCTCCTCGGGCTGCGGTCCGGACCGGGAGGGGTCGTCGCCGCGGTTGACCATCGCCAGGAGCGAGGCCAAACACCCGACCAGCCCCGGCATGATCATGAGCACGAACATCCAGCGTTGCTCCACCGCCATCGCCCCCAGCAATATCAGCTGGGCGATGGCCGGTGCCACGGCCGCGGCGAGGCTCAGCCGTCTGGCCCTGAGGCGTCGGCGGTCGGTGGCCCGCTCAGTGGTTCGAGTATGTCGATGGGTGCCCTTCATGCCTTCAGTCTGACCGTTGGCACGGCAGGAGGCAAGACGAACGGGGCGATGTGGTCGAAGGCTATCGGAATCGGCGTGTCGCCGGGGTCACTGGCTCTCGGCGAGGGTGCCCACCACGCCGGGTTCATGCGTGCCGTCGGCCAATGCGGTGAACAGTTCCAGGTTGCGCTGGTCGTCCAGCAGCACGCTGGAACCCACGCCGTCCACGTAGTAGTCGGGGTTGGACCAGTACACCGATCCCGTGATTCCCGATGCGCCGGTGGCGTCGCGGAACGCCAGCGCCATCATCAGCAGGGTGTACGGGTTGGTCTGCTCGTCAACGGTGATGGCGTTCAACGTGGTGTCCGCCACGGACATCACCGTGCCCGGGTTGGAGAGCGTTCCGGAGGACAGCCCCTTGTCCATGATGGCCCCGATGACCTGCCGCTGGCGGTCCCCGCGGCCGAAGTCGCCGGTGGCGTCCGCGTAGCGCATGCGCGAGAAGGCCAACGCGGTGTCGCCGTCGGCCATATGGCAGCCGGCCTGCCATTCCAAGCCGGAATACGGGTCGCTGACATCGCTGTCGTAGCACAGTTCAATGCCGCCGAGCGCGTTGACCACGTCCTTGAGTCCGTTGAACTTGATCTGCGCCACATGGTCGATCTTCTGCCCGGTGATCTGCTCGACCTCGCTGACCAGGGATTGTCCGTCATACAGCTGGCTCACGGCGTTGATCTTCAGGTAGTAGTCGTCAATCGAGACCAGCGAATCCCTGGGGATGGAGATCAGCGAGCTGCTGCCTTTCCGGGGTTTGGTCAGCACCAGAATCGTGTCGGTACGGAACCCGACGATATCGCTGTCGCCGCCTTCACGCTCGTCGGAACCGAGCACCAGCCACGTGGAGGCGGGCGTATCGGCGCGGTCCGTCAGCCAGGGGGTTTTGATGAGTTTGCCGTCGACCCAGTTCCACACGCCGAACAGGCCGAGCGCCGCAGCCAGTATGAGAACAAGCAGGATGCTGACGATGATGCGTCCGATATGCCTGCGGCGGCGTGGAGGCTGCGCGGCCACGGCCATCGTGGCGCCGTAGGCGGCCGCCGGTTCCGCGGCTCGGGCGTTCATGGGGGTATTCGGCACGGTTCGCGGCGGCGTGGCGGGGGATGCGGTTCGTTGCGATGCAGCCGAACGCGAAGACCCCGTGGCCCGACGTGCGGGTTTGGAGGCCGGTTGGAAGCTCTGCGGCATCTGCTGCGCCGGTCCCGTGGGCGAGGCGGGTGCCGGGGTGACGGCGGCCGGCTTGGCGGCGCGCTTGCGCGATGGCGGAATGAAACTGGGCGGTGCCGCGTCCACGCCGGAGGAGGACGGCCGTTGGCGACTGGCCGACGGTATGAAACTGGGCGGTATGCCCGGCATACCAGTGTCTCCCTGTTCTTCGGCCATATGTCCCTCCAGTGTGTCTGTCTCCAGTCGTTTTTACACGGTGGAGGGATATTTCAGCGTATCTGCGGGTAATCCTGCGCAGGAACAGCACATTACCGTGTCATGAGACCCGGCAGAAGGTGTACATGATGTACTGGTCGGCCATGCCGATGTACTGCCCGGTGAGCGGGTCGGTGATAGAGCCGGTCTCCGGGTCCACGACGCCGCCCGTGGCGGGGTCGGTGAGCACCTCCTGCAGGGTGTAGGGGTCGACGGAGGTGACCAGTCCGGTGTTCGGATCGGGCGCGGCCTGCTGCGTCTGCTCGGTGCCGGTGTCGGTGTCGGTGCCGTCCTGCGTGGTCTGCTGGGAGGAATCGGCATTCGCGGACGTGTCGGACGGCGTGTCGGAGGCCGTGCCGGACGAATCGTCGGCGGTGCCGTCCGCCGACTGGCCGTCGTCGGATTGGGCCGTCAGCGGCTGGTTGGTCCGGAGTTTCTCCCAGACGGCGTCGGCGGCGTCGGACCAGACGACGCGGGCCGTGGGATTGTAGGGGTCGGCGACCACCGGAACGGTCTGCGCGTACAGATGCGAGGAGTCCAGGTTCTTCAGGCTCATGGCCAGTCCGGCCAGGGTGGCGGCGTCCGCCAGGCCGTCGCTGATGTTGAGCGATTCCAGCGCGGCGCGGGCCAGCTGGTAGAGCTGCGGGCTGTTGGTGAACAGGTTCTTGCTGAGCGCCTCGTTGAGCAACGCCTTGATGAGGTATTGCTGTCGTGTTGTTCGCATGACGTCCGAGCCATCCGTACCGGTGCCGTGGCGCATGCGGGCGTACTGCGTGGCCTGGGTGCCGTCGAGGTGCTGCAAGCCCCGCTTCAGGTCCAGGCCGGTATAGGTGTCCTGGGTGTCGAACGGGATGCAGATGTCCACGCCTCCCAGCGCGTCGATCATGCTGCTCAGGCCCTGGAAGTCCACAACCACGACCTCCTGGATGTCCAGCCCGGTCAGCGCGTTCACCGCGTTCACCGTGCAGCCCGCCGCGGACGCCAGATCGCCCCCGTAGGAGTAGGCGTTGGCGAAGATCGAGTTGAACTGCACGTAATACTGCGCGGGGATGGTGCCGTTGGCCGTGGAGCAGCTGGGGACATCGACCATGGAATCGCGGGGGATCGAAACCAGATTGATATAGGAGCGGTCGGCGGCGATCTGCGCCACGATCGTCGTGTCCGCATTATGGAGGTTCGCGGTCGAGTCGTCGCTGCCGCCCACGGCGGCGTTGCCGTCGCCCTCGCGGGTGTCCTGACCCAGGAGGAGCACATTGACCGGCTTGCCGGCGTTCACGTCCACCAGCTGGGGCTCGTTGTCCTTGTTGGCATCGTCCGCCTGCACCGGCAGGGTGAACGACCGTTGCTCGATGGTGCTGTTGATATCCACCCACACGGCCGCGGCTGCGGTGCCGACGAAGGTGAGGGCCGCCAATAGGATGGATACCAGAACGGTGCGCACAACGTGACTGATGCGGTATTGGCTGCTGTGCCGTGGATGCGAGGCGATGCTTCCCGCGATGTTGGGGATTGTGCGGTTGGTCCTGCGGTGTGAGGTCACGTCGTCGCCTTCCTGGTTGTGGGTTATGAGCGCCCGTCGCGGTTGAACGGAATAGATTGTAAGCCACCGACCTGAACAATGCCCCAAAATGGGAACATCGGACCATGACGTTCACCGGATCGGAACACGGTCGCCATGGCGCGAAGGGGCAATATAGCATCAGTATCCCCTAAAAAGTGGTATTGACACGGCTTTTGATTTGACAAATCCCAAGTGACAAGTGTGTAATTTAAGCGAATCGATTGCACACGGCCTAGGCAAGGAGGACAACATGTGGGGGGTCATGGACGAATCCGCCGATGAGCCGCTATCCAAGTTGTGGGGGTTGTTCCAGTCGGGCGACGATCTGTCATGGCAGCATAAGGCGTTGTGCTCGCAGACCGATCCGGAGGCGTTCTTTCCGGAGAAGGGCGGATCCACCCGGGACGCCAAGCGCGTGTGCGCCCAGTGCGAGGTGCGTGAACAGTGCCTGGATTGGGCCATCGAACACGACGAGCGATTCGGCATCTGGGGCGGCATGAGCGAACGCGAACGCCGTCGGTATAAGAAGGAGCGCAGGGGACGGGCGTAGCGCGCGGGCACCCGTTGCGTACACTGGGAGTTATGAATTCCACAGGCAACAGCGACATTCAGCGGATTATCGCCGAGCAGGCGGCGGCCATGCCCTTGCACAAGCGGGCCGTGGACCATACGGTGGCCGCCGTGATCACGGTCGAGGAGGATCTCCGGTTCCTTGGCGACACCATGCACGCCGTGCTGAACCAGACCGTGCTGCCGGGAACCGTGATCGTGGCGGACTGCACCGGGCTGACGGGGCAGCCGGTCCATTCCGAAGTGCCGCTGCGGGACGGGGAACCCGACCAGGCGCTGAGCATACAGATCGTCCGCGCCGCAGGCGCACGTTCGTTCTTCGACGCGGTGATGCGTGGGCTGAAATACGCACGGCTGGAACGCGCCGTGTCCGCGCTGTGGACGCTGCATGACGATTCGAGGCCGGCCGATGCCTGTCTGGAGGCGTTGCTGGAGGCGCGGCGCAATACGCCCACCGCATCGCTGCTCGGTGCCAAACAGCTGGACTGGAGCGGGGAGAACCTGCATAACGTGGGATCGTATGCCGGCAGGCATCATCTGGAATCCCTGGTGGTGGACGGCGAACCGGACCAGGAGCAGTATGACGGCCGGCAGGATGTGTTCGCCGTGTCCCTTGCCGGTGCGTTGATGCCGCTGTCCACGTTGCAGACCACCGGGGGGACGGATCCGTGGTTCGGCAGCTTCACCGAGGCCGATGACCTGTGCCGGCGCATCTGCCTGGGCGGCGGCCGCGTGGTGGTGGTGCCCACCGCCGAGGTGGCGCACCGGAGGGCCAGATTCGAGGGCATCCGCACCCATGAGGGCGAACCGGTGGCCCAGGAGGACGCCTACGACACGGCCATGGGGGTGCTGGAGGCGCAGCAGCGGTATTACTACACGGATATCCGTACGGTGTGGTGGCCGTTCCTATGGATATGGCGACTGCTGCGTTCCGTGGTAATGGCGGTAGTGAGGCTGTCACGCAAGCAGCCGTATGCGGCGTTGTGCGAGCTGGTGCTGCCATGGCGCGCGCTGGGCACGCTGCCGGCGGCCGTGCGGGCCAGGAAACGGGTGGTGCGTCAGGGCACGGTGCCGTTGGCGCGCCTGTCGGTGTTGTCGGCGACCCACCAGCAGATCGGGCAGTGGCGCGACCGCAGCCAGGCGTTCTCCGACCAGCGCGACACCGTGGTGCTCAATCCGTTGGCCCGCGAGCATCTGCTGCGTCGTTCGGTATGCCGGTGGACCGCGGTGCTCCTGGCCGCGATCGCGGCGTTTGCCGTTGTGGCCGGCACGCATTGGACGGTGCTCCGTGCGGTGTTCGGCGGGGCGGCCGTCGTCTCGGATGCGTGGGTTCCCACGGATGCCACGTTCTCGCAGCTGGTGGAGGCCGCGACCTCCTCATGGGCGTTCGGCACCGGCACGGGCGTACCCGCGCCGCCCACGCCGTGGCTGCTGGTGCTGATGGTGGCTTCGGTGTGCACGCTGGGCCATGTGGCTGCGGCCACGGCGCTGCTGCTGTTCGCCGCGGCGCCGTTGAGTGTGCTGTCGTTCTGGGCCCTGGCCGGCGTGTTCACCCGTTCGGATGCTGTGCGCGTCACGGCGGCGCTGCTGTGGTTCGCTCTGTCCCTGGGACTGGGATTGTACGACTCGGCCAATCTGCCGATGCTGACGGTGATGGTGTTCCTGCCTGCGGCGTTCGCCTTCGCGTTCCGTGCCGTGGGCATGTACCGGACCGAGGACCCGGTCAGGCCGCACAAGTCGGTGCAGGCCGCCGCGGCGTCGGCGCTGTGCTTCATCCCCGTGGTGGCGGCCGAACCGCAGCTGCTGCTGTCGCTGGTGGTGGCGTTCCTGGTGTTCTTCATCTTCGTGCGTCGGCACCGTGCCACCTTGCTGCTGATCCCGTTGCCCGCCGCTCTGGTGCTGGCCCCGACGTTGGTCAACGTGATCCGTCGCTTCGGCGACGGGGCATGGCGTCAGCTGTTCGGCGACGCCACCGTACCGGATGCGGCGGCCGGCGGGGAGCCGGCGGCGTTGTCCCTGACCGGCGTGCTGATGCGCGCGTTCGGGCTGACCGTGTCCGGCGACCAGCTGTGGCTGCAGGTGGCAGTGCTCGGCGTGTGCGCCGTTGTGGCGGTGCTGGCCGTCGTGTCGTTGGCGCTGCCGTTCGTGCTGCGCGCCTCGCGCATGATGTGGGTGGTCGTGATCGCCGGCGCCGCGGCGGCGCTGCTGTCCGTGCGGGTGGCCACCGGGGCGGGCGATGACGGCGCGGCCGCCGGAACGGCGTTGCCCGGAGTCGTCATGTGCCTGCTGGGACTGATGTCATGCGCCTGCATGGTGGCGGGCATGGCCGTGAAACGGTTCGACCCGCTGTCCGGCCGGGGGGACCGGCGGGCCCGTATGCGTCTGACCGTAGCTGGGCGGGCGCTGCTGGCCGTGGTCTTGGCCGCGGGGGTCTGCGTATGGTCGGGGTATGGCCTGACGCGGCATGATGCGGAACTGTCCTCCTCCGGCGGCGGACTGCCGATGGTGGCCGTGGACTATCTGGAACAGAATCCGGCGCACCGCATCCTTGCCGTTGCCGCACGGTCGAACAACCATGTGGAATACGCCGTGATGCGTACGGGACTGGGGGATGTGATCGACAATTCCGTCGGGCAGCGCGCCCAGCAGGTCTCCGGCATCCGCGATGAGGCCGACGAGTTGTTGGCGTCCGCGGCGGCGCGTCTGATGGCGAACGCCGACGCCCAGGCGATCGCCGACATCGCCTCGCTGGGATTCGGGGGCATCTATGTGTCCACCGGCAGCGCGGACAGCGAAGAGGCCAGCGATCAGTTGTCCGCGAATATCACCGCCTCGGACGGCGTGCAATCCGTGGTGAGCAACGCCGACGGCACGTACTTCCGATTCACGCTGATCGATCCGCTGCACCAAGGCATCGACACCGCGCATCAGCGTGAGATTCAGTCCAGCGTCTGGCGTAGGGCTTGGCTGTGGTGCATGGGCGTGGTCATCGTGCTGTACTGCGTGGTGGCGTGGCCGCGGTCGCATCGATATGATTGGGAGGAATCATGACCGATTCTCGTCGACATGCCCGTTCGTCCGCAGCGGGATTGGCGGGCAAGGTGTCGGTTTCCGTGGTGTCCGCGGTGGTGCTGATAGCGCTGATGACGGTATTCGTATGCTATCGGCCGTGGATGGGGCTGGTCGATGACGCCGGCGGCGCGGCCGCGGGCGCCTATGACGTCAGCACGGAACGGATCGAACAGTACTGCCCCGGGCGCATGGCGCTGATGGACTCGGATTCGTATGGAGACAGCGAGTTCCAGGCCTCGTCGGGCAATATCACGTCGTCGGCCCGATACGCCGCGCTCGGATCCGTCTACATGTCCTCGGTGACGCCGATGGCGGACGCCGACGCCGAGGCCGAACGCCTGTCCGACGGCGATGATGCGGATGCCATAGCCGTCCTCTCCGGTGCCGTGGATGACGGCCCGACCCTGTTCGACACCCGTCTGACGGCCTCCGAGGACGGAACCGGTGCGGCGGGCAGCGTCGCGTCCTGGGCCACCGACGGCGACCTGCGTGGTGTGGCGGCGGCGACCTGCGTGGTGCCGTCGCTCAGCCAGTCGTTCATGCTGCCGGCGACCGCCACCGGCACCACACAGGAGCTGGTGGTGTCCAACCCGTCGGATCGTGCCACGGCCGTCACCATGCGGGTATGGGGCAGCTCGGATGGCGAGGCGATATCGTTGACCACGGGCAATACGCTGACCGTCGACGCCCATGGCGAATCCTCGGTCGATCTGGCAGCGGCCGCCTCCGGACAGGACGGCCTGTTCGTCACGCTCGACAGCGACGAGACGCCGGTGGCCGCGGTGGTGCGGATGACGCGGATGGATGGGCTGAACCCCCAGGGCATCGACTATATCCCGCCCGTCTCGCAGTCGTCGTCCGATGCCGTCATCCCCTCGGTGCGCGAGGGGGATGCCGTGTGGGTGACGGTGCGTGCGGAGGAAACCGCCTCGGTCACCGTGTCATGGCTGACGGCGCAGGGGACGACGGCGGCCGATGAGGGGCAGCTGGACGCCGGTCGCGTGACGATGTTCGACCTGGGCGAGGCTCCCGAGCATACGCTGGGCGTCGTCATCGAATCCGACGCGGCGGTCAATGCCATGGCCCTTGCCGAACGGGGCGGCGACGACGGACAATCCGACTTCACCGTGGCGCTCCCCGGAACCGCCGCGGCGGCCTCGGCCGTTGCCGTGCCGTCCGATACCCGTGGCGAGCTGACGATGGCCAATGTCTCCGGGGAACGCACCTCGGTGACGATGCACGCCTATGACGCCGACGGCCGTCATGTGGGGGAGCGCCAAATCGATCTTGAAGACGGCGCCGCCGTCGACCTGGCGGTGACGGACCTCGGCGAGGACGCGGCCGTGATCATGGCGGATGATCCTTCGGAATCCGTGGTGTGGGGCGTGCGATTGTCCCAGCCCGATGTGGACGAGTCCGGGTTGGCGGGATTGGCGAACCTGCAGACCACGGCGTTGACGCCGGTCCAGGAGACGGTTCTGTCCCAATCCGATCGTGCGGTGATTCGCTGAGGCGTCACAGACCCCAGTCCGGATCGATCTCCTCGGGACGCCGTCCGTAGAGTTCGCCGATACGTCCGACCAGTTCGTCCCGAATGATCAGCTGCATGTCGAGCTTGGTCCGGGACCGGGATTGTATCGGCATGCGGTACAGCACCACGCGGGCGGGGATGCCGTGCGAGGCGGCGAAGCACTGCGAGGAATTGCTGCGCCGTGGCTCCCATGGGGCGGGGTCGGAGGGCGGCACATCCTCCACGGCGAACTGCAACGGACGGATCAGCTCCGGCCATGCGTCGTTCAACCGTCGGATCTGCGCGGCGACCATATCGTCGAACATACCGCCTCGGGTACGGTACCGGGGCAGGCGTGCGCCGAACATCGGCGTCCTGATGCCGCGGCCGTGCCTGTTGCGATAGACCTTCGCTTCCCATGGAGGTTGGAACATGGTTCCCACCTTATGCCAAGACACGGCCATTGCGGGCTCTTCCGGTTTTCGTGTGTGTTGGGTTCATGGTTGTGAGATTTGTTCCTGTATGGTTTGTCTGAATCCTCCGGCGTGCAGGAGGCTTCGGGTGATGTAGTTGTTGAGGTTGGTGAAGCCGAGGGCGATGCCGCGCAGGTGTTCGAGCCTGCCGTTGACGGCCTCGGTGGGCCCGTTGCTGGAGAACTCGTGGTCGAAGTAGGCCAGGACGTCCGGCAGGCGGCGTTTGAGGGTGCGCGCCAGGGTCATCAGTTCGCCGGGCGCGTTGGCGGGGCGTGCGTTGATGCTGTCGACGAGCTCGTGCATCATGCCGCGCGCCTTGCGTCGGTCGGGTTCGGCGTAGCAGGCGATGATCTTCTGGTAGGCGCCCCACATGACCTCCAGGGGCTTGTTGCGTTCGTCGCCGAACAGGCGGCCGAGCGTGGAGCGTTGCCGGTCGGTGAGGGTGGCGCGGGTCTTGAGCAGGATTCGTCGGGCCTTGTAGAGCGGGTCGTGTTTCGTGCCGCGCCTGCCGGTGGCTTCCTGTTGGAGGCGCTGCCTGCATCGGGTGAGCCTGTCGCCGGCGAGCCTGACGACGTGGAACGGGTCGAGGACCTCCCTGGCGTGCGGCACGACCCTCCTGACCGCCTCCTTGTACCCGGCGAACGCGTCCATCGCCACGACCCGCACGTTCCTTCTGAACCCCTCGGACCGGGAGGCGAGCCATCCGGCGAACACCGCGCCGCTCCTGCCCTCGACCACGTCCAGGAGACGGGCGGGCCGGCCGTCGGAGCGCGGGGTCAGGTCCACGACCACGGTCACGTACCTGGAGCCCCGGGGCGTGTGCCGCCACACGTGCTCGTCCACGCCGATCACGCTGACCCCGTCCAGGCGATGCTCGTCGTCGACCAGACGCTCCAGCCCCTTGGCCAGGACCGCGTCGTTCGCGCAGTCCCACGAGCAGCCCAGCGTCATGGCCACGCTCCTGACGCTCATCGCGTCCAGCACCACCGAGGCGACCGCCCACCACACGGCCGACTCCGTCAGCCTCCGCCCGCCCGCGCCTACACGCGACAGATCATCCTCCCACGCGCCGCCGCACGTCCGGCACTCGTAACGACGACATCGGGCCAGCAGGTGGACCCCGGCCTTGCCCAGCGGCGTGTGGACGAACCGGCGCCAGCGCGAGCTGCGCACCGGCGCCGGGATCCCGCATTCCCGGCACAGCCTCGCCGGCTCGACCGGCTCGCAGCGGATCTCCCACACGCCGCCCCGGCCTCCACGCGGCACATGACGCTGCGCCACGCCCCTCAACCCCAGGGAATCCAACCCCAACAACACGCTCCCGTCGAACCTGCTAAACTCGCGTACAGGCCGCGGGGCATCTTCGGTTATCTTCTTCACAACCAACCATCATGCCCCACGGCTCTCCCCACACCCAACACACACGAAAACCGGAAGAGCCCCATTGCGCTACCATACTGACTATGACGTGGTAAGAAAGGAAGCGACGTGGCCCCTATTGACGTACCCTCGTGGACCCAGCTGGATATGGACGCCGTCTGCGCGCGGATCCGCGCCGTCGCGTTCGATCTGGACAACACGCTCGCCCGCTCCCGCAAACCGATGCTGCCCTGGATGGCGGAACGGTTCTCCACGCTCACCACGCTGCTGCCGGTGGCGGTGATCACCGGCGGCCGGTACGGGCTGGTCATCAGCCAGATTCTCGACGTGCTGGACGCCCACGCCGATCGCTCTCATCTGCATCTGATGCCGACCAGCGGAACCCGATACTACCGCTGGGACGGTGATGACTGGCGGTGCGTGTACGCGCATGATCTGGGCGCCGACCTGCGCGATGCCGCCGTGGCGTCGCTGACCGACCATGCCAAGGAACTGGGGCTGTGGCTGGAGGACACGTGGGGGTCGCGCATCGAGGACCGCGGCAGCCAGATCACGTTCTCGGCATTGGGGCAGAAGGCACCGGTCGAGATCCGCGAACGGTGGGATCCGGATGGTACTAAGCGTGACGCACTCGTGCGCGCCGTTGCCGCCGATCTGCCCGAACTGCAGGTCCGCGCGGGCGGCACCACCAGCGTCGATATCTCGTTGCGCGGCTATGACAAGGCGTTCGCCATCCGCGAGCTGGCGGCGTCGCTTGACCTGCCGGTGGACAGGATCATGTTCGTCGGCGACCGCATGTCGCCGGACGGCAACGATTATCCGGCGGCCGAGGCGGGGAGCCTGGCCGTCCGCGTCACCGGACCGGAGGATACCGCGCGGCTGTGCGACGAGCTGATCGCCCGCCTGTCATAGGGGAGGGGACACGCCGTCGGTTGCCGCGGCACCGCTGTGGTGCTGTGATGAGATGCATGGGGATTTCGGCATGGTTGGGCGCGATTCGCGATGTGGTGCTGCCACGCGGCTGCGCGGGGTGCGATGCCCCCGACGCCGTGGTCTGCGGCGAGTGCCGGGAGCTGCTGGACAGGACGGTGGCGTTCGACATGCCGGGCACATCCATGGGTCGGGGATACGCGTGTGCATGGTACAGGGGCGCGGTGCGTCGGGTGATTCTGGGGTGGAAGGACCATCACGACGAGGAATGCGACGGGCCGCTGTCCGAGGCGATGGCCGTGCTGGCCGCCCGGTGTCTGCAGGCGACGGTGGACGGGATGCGTACCGTCCTGGTGGTTCCGGCGCCGTCCTCATCGGCTTCGGTGCACCGGCGGGGACGGCGGCATACCGTCGTGCTGGCGGCTGCCGTGGCGCGAGCGTGTCGGGATATGGGGGTCGATGCGCGTGTGGTTCCCCTGCTCACGATGGACCATGTCCGCGGACGGTCCGTGCAGATGGGCGGAGGTCAGCGCAGCCGGCGCGTCAGCGGGCGCATCGCCGTGCAGCGGCCGGAACTGTGCCGGCAGGCGCATGCCATCGTCGTGGACGATATCGTGACGACCGGGGCCACGATGCGGCAGTGCGTCGACGCGCTCCGATCCTCCGGCACACAGGTCGTCACCTGCCTGTCCGTGGCCTATACGCCGCAACCGGATGCCGCTACGGTTCGGGATTCGGTTGCGCGAGATGATACTTCGGCAGCCTGATCTCGAAATCGGCGCCGCGGGAATCGTCTACCACGGCGACGGTGCCGCCGTGCAGCTGCGCCGCCCATCGTGCGATGGACAGCCCTAGCCCCGTGCCGCCCGATTCCGTGCCCGGACCGGTTTTGCCCTTGACGAAGCGCCGGAAGATATCCGATCGCGCCTCCTGGGGAATCTGCGAGCCGTAATTGACCACGTTGGTGACGATCACGCCCTCATCCTCGTCCTCGCGTGCCTCGATGAGCACCTCGGTGCCGTCCGCCGAATGCTTGAGCGCATTGGCGATGATGTTCGTGAACAGCTGGCGCAGCCGGTCCTGATCGCCTTCCATGCGGATATCCTCCGGAATCAGGACCCGGATGGTGTGGCCATGTCCGCCGTCGGCGATCTCCAACGGCTCGACCGTGTCGTCGATGAATTCGCGGAAGTCGAACCATTCGATCTGCAGGCTGGCGGCCCCCGCCTCCATCCTGGACAGGTCGAGCAGGAAGGCGATCAGATCGGAGAGACGATGGGTCTGGTTGAGGATGCTCTCCAGATTCGCCGGCGTCGGCTCCACGATGCCGTCGGCCATGTTCTCCACCATGGCCTGCAGGGCGGAGACGGGCGTGCGCAGCTCATGGCTGACGTTGGCCACCATGTCCCGCCGCATCTGGTCGGCATGTTCCAGTTCCTCGGCCATCTCGTTGAACGAGCGCGCCAGCTGGCCCACCTCGTCGTTGCTGTCGGTGCCGGTGTGCACGCGAACGGTGTAGTCGCCGTCGGCCATGGCCTTCGCCGCATCACGCATCTGACGCAGCGGCGAGGTCAGTCCGCGGGAGAAGAAGTAGGTGATGCCGAGCGACACGATCAGCGTCAACGGCATGGCGATCCATCCGCTCCAGCCGAATTTCAGCAGGAACCAGGCCATGACGAAGGCTATGGCGGTGGAGATGGTGATGATGACCGCCAGCTCCGTCTTCAGCGAGGATAATACGCCAATGGGCCGTTCCGTATGCGGAACGGCCCTGAAACGTCTGGACGGAGTGCGTTTGGCGGTCACTCGTGCTGCTCCTGCTCCGGCGGCTCGAAGGCATACCCCACACCGTGCACGGTGCGGATGGTCTGGGATCCGAGCTTATGGCGGAGCGCCTTGACATGCGAGTCCACGGTGCGCGTGCCCGAGGCGTCGACCCAGTCCCACACCTCTTCGAGCAGCTTCTCCCGGGTGAGCACGGACTTGGGCTTACGCGCCAGCGTGGCGAGCAGATCGAACTCCGTGGGGGTCAGGTGGACGGGCTCGCCGTTCATCGTGACGATGCGCTGTGCGGGGTCGATGACCAGCGAACCGAAGTCCAGCACCTTCTCGTTCTCGGAGTTCTTGGCGATCGCCTTCGCCCGTTCGACGCGGCGCAGCAGCGCCTTGCACCGGGCGATGAGCTCGCGCATCGAGAACGGTTTGGTCATATAGTCGTCGGCGCCCGCGCCCAGACCCGTGACCTTGTCGGCCTCGTCGTCACGGGCGGTCAGGATAAGCACGGGGACGGGCCTGGCGGCGACGATCCGCTTGGTCGCCTCCAGGCCGTCCATGACGGGCAGCATGATGTCCATGATCACCAGATCCGGCTTGAGCTGGGCCGCGGCCTGCACCGCGCTGGCCCCGTCGGACGCCACGCGCGCCGTCCAGCCTTCGGCCGTGATGCGTTGCGCGATCGCCGTCGCCAGCGTCGGTTCGTCCTCCACCACCAGAACCGTGCGTGGTGTTGCCTGCCGTAGTGCCGTGTTGATCATGGAATCCGCCTTTCAGTCCTCCGGTACCAAGAATACAGCGCCCAGAGCCGGAATCGTGAGCTTGGCGGACCAGTCGCGCGAATGGTACTCCCCGGCGACTGCCTCAAAGGTGCCATTGTGGATGTCCGAGCCGCCGTACTTGGCGTCGTCGGTGGTCAGCGCCTCGCGCCAGCGGCCGCCCTTGGGCAGCGGTACCTGGTAATCCTGCCAGGCGTTGCCGGAGAAGTTGACCACGACCACCATCTGCTCACCGTCCTTGCCGACACGCATGAAGCTGAGCGTGTTGTGGTCGGCGTCGTCGCTGGTCAGCCACTGGAATCCCGCCGGGTCGAAGTCCTGGCTCCACAGGGCGGGGGAGTCCTTGTACAGGGCGTTGAGGTCGGCGACCAGGCGCTGCACGCCGCGGTGCTCCTCCCAGTTCAGGCAATCCCAGTCCACCGAGGCGTTGTGGTTCCACTCGCCGTACTGGGCGAGCTCGTTGCCCATGAACGTCAGGTTCTTGCCCGGGTGGGCCCACTGGTAGGCGAACAGCGCGCGCACGCCGGCGTAGCGCTGCCAGTCGTCGCCCGGCATCTTGCCGAACAGGGAGCCCTTGCCGTAGACCACCTCGTCATGGCTGATCGGCAGCACGTAGTGCTCCGAATAGGCGTAGACCATCGAGAACGTGATCTCGCCGTGGTGCCACTTGCGGTTGATCGGGGATTCGTGCAGGTACTGCAGCGTGTCATGCATCCAGCCCATGTTCCACTTCAGGCCGAATCCGAGGCCCCCGGCGTCGGTCGGGGCGGTGATGCCCGGATACGCCGTGGACTCCTCGGCGATCATCATGATGCCGGGGTTGTTCTTGTACGCGGTGGCGCAGGCCTCCTTGAGGAAGTCGATGGCCTCCAGGTTCTCGCGGCCGCCGTAGATGTTCGGACGCCACTGCCCGGGCTCGCGGCTGTAATCCAGGTACAGCATCGAGGAGACGGCGTCCACGCGCAGCGCGTCGACGTGGTACTCGTCCAGCCAGAAGCAGGCGTTGGCCACCAGGAAGTTGCGCACCTCGCGGCGTCCGAAGTTGAACACGTAGGTGCCCCAATCCGGGTGCTCGCCGCGCATCGGATCGGGATCCTCGTACAGCGGCGTGCCGTCGAAGCGGCCAAGCGCGAAGCCGTCCTTCGGGAAGTGGGCGGGGACCCAGTCCATGATCACGCCGATGCCCGCCTGATGCAGCCTGTCGACCAGGTACTTGAAGTCGTCCGGGCCGCCCTGGCGCGAATCCACCGCGTAGTAGCCGGTGACCTGGTAGCCCCACGATCCGGCGAACGGGTGTTCGGCCAACGGCATGAACTCCACATGGGTGAAGCCCTCCTTGGACACGTATTCGACCAGCTCGTCGGCCAGGCCGCGGTAGTCCAGCCCCTGACGCCAGCTGCCGGCATGCACCTCGTAGATGCTGACCGGGCCGTCGTGCGGGTTGGTGGCGCGGCGGTGCTCCATCCAGGCGTCGTCATCCCACTCGTGCGTCGATTCGACGACGATCGAGCCGGTGCGCGGCGGCACCTCGTGCGAGCGCTCCATCGGATCGGCCTTCATCACCCATTCGCCGCTGGCGTTGAGGATCTGGTACTTGTAGATCTCCCCGGCCTGCACGCCCGGGATGAACAGCTCCCACACGCCGGAGGAGCCCAGTTCGCGCATGGCGTGACGGCGGCCGTCCCAGCTGTTGAAGTTGCCGACCACCCGCACGGCATGGGCGTTCGGGGCCCAGACGGAGAACGAGGTACCGACCAGCTGCTCGCCGGGGGTGCCGTCCGCGCCGCCCATCGGGTCGTCGAAACGCCGGACATGGGCGCCCAGGGCCTCCCACAGGCGCTCATGGCGACCCTCGCCGAACAGGTAGGTGTCCATCTCCCCGAGCGTGGGCAGGTAGCGGTACGGGTCGTCCTCCACGATCGTCGGGCCGTCCTCGTAGCAGGTGCGCACGCGGTAGTCGGGAACGGCATGCCCCGTTTCGGTCGCTACGGCCGGGATGACGGCCATGAACACGCCGTTGTATTCGTGGGATGCCTCGTATTCGCCGTCCTGGGTGACGATGGTGACGGTTTTGGCCAGCGGGCGCAGGACGCGCACGGTGACGCAGTCCTCATGCTCGCCGATGCCCAAGTGGCCCCCGAGCACTTCGTGGGGGTTGTAGAATTCGGCGTTGCTCACCGAATCGAGCACTCCCTGATTGACAGGTACAGCGACAATATCTTCATTGATGTTATTGGTCATAGCAAAAGTGTACGCATGGAATGGTCCATTGTGGCGACATATGTCGAAAAAAATCGGGAAAATGGGTGAGTCCACGCCATACGGCATAATTATTCGAGTTTTGCGTACCTATTCACGGAGGATTCATGGGTTACAAGGTCGGCGATATGGTCGTCTATCCGCGTCACGGCGCCGCGAAGGTGGAGGCCATCACCGAACGGACGGTGCGGGGCGTCACCCGCGAGTACCTGCAGCTGTCGGTGCTGTCGTCGGATGGTCTGGTCATCAACGTGCCGGTCGACAATGTCAAGAAGGTGGGGGTGCGTGACATCGTCGACGCGAACGAGGTCTCCAAGGTGTTCGAGATCCTGCGCACGCCGATCATCGAGAAGGAGATGAACTGGTCGCGCCGCTACAAGCTGAACGTGGAGAAGATCGCCACCGGTGACGTGAACAAGATCGCCGAGGTGGTGCGCGACCTGGCCCAGCGCGACGTGGACGAGCACGGTCTGTCCGCGGGGGAGAAGCGCATGCTGACCCGCGCCCGCAGCATCCTGACCTCGGAGATCGCGCTGTCGGAGAAGATCGAGGAATCGGAGGCCCAGCGCCTGCTCGACGTCAACCTAGGCTACGAGCAGCCGCAGCCCGGCGACGAGGCCCACCATACCGAGGCTCCCGAGGAGGCGGCGCAGGATACGCTGGCCCGTCTGGAGGCCGAGGGCAAGAAGTCGAAGAAGAAGTGAGCGACGCCGCCATGCGCATCGGGCAGGGGTTCGACGCCCACCGGTTCGCCGCGCCCGATGCCGACCGGCCGCTGTGGCTGGCCTGTCTGCCGTGGGATGGCGCCGGCATCGAGGGCGATTCGGATGGCGATGTCGCCGCGCACGCGCTGATCGATGCGCTGCTGTCCGCCGCGGGGCTGGGCGACATCGGCACCCTGTTCGGTGTGGGATCCGATTCCGCCGGTGCCGGGCAGCATGGTGGGGCCATGTTGCGTCATACCGCATCGGTATTGGCGGAACACGGGTTTGCACCGGTGTCGGCCAGCGTGGTGATCATCGGCAACCGTCCTAAGATCGGTTCCAGACGCGTGCAGGCCGAACAGGCCTTGTCCGCGGCGGTGGGGTGCCCGGTATCGGTGACGGCCACCACCACCGATGGCATGGGATTCACCGGCGCCGGCCAGGGCGTGGCCGCGATAGCCAACGCACTGGTGGCGGAAACCGGGCGATGACCTGCACGGCCCCGGTTTGGGGCCGAATCAACGACGTTTGCGCAGTGCCGCCACACCTCGTGACACGGCCCAGAACGCCGTGGACAACGCCACAATGATGAAGCTCGGCGGCGCCGGGAACATGGCGGACAACACCAGACCGCCCCAGATGGCCGCCAGGCACAGCGCCGTGGCCATGACCATGGCCCGGAACGGCGAGCGCGCGATGATGTTGGCCGCGGCCGCCGGGGTGATGACCAGCGCGAAGATCAGCAGGGTGCCGACCGCGGGCACGGCTATGGTGATGACGCCGGCCATGATGGCCATGAACGCGATGTTCATCACGCCGATCGGCACGCCCTTGGCCTGCGCCACCTGTTCGTCCAGCGAGCTGAACAGGAGCGGGCGGTAGATGACGGCCAGCACCGCCAGCAGGACGGCGTCGAATACCAGGAATCCGATGATCTGCCCGGTGGTGATGGTCAGGATCGAACCGAACAGGATCGATTGCATCTGCTGGGAGGCGGAGCTGGACAACCTGGCGAAGAACAGGCCCAGACCGGTGGCGAAGGCCAGCACGGTGCCGGTGGCGATCTCCCGCTGCGAGGCGCGTTTGCCGAGCGCTCCGATGACCAGTGCGCCACCCAACGCGAACACGCCCAGTCCCAACGAGACCGGCAGGCCGAGCAGCACCGCCCCGGTGGCCCCGGGCAGCCCGATATGGGCCAGGGCGTGCGCGGCGAAGGTGGAGTGCCGTGCGATGGTGAAGTAGCCCATCACCCCGGCGGCCAGGGATATGGCCAGACCCGCCAGGAAGGCGTTGGTCATGAACGGGGCGGACAGGGTGTCGAGCCAGTTCGGGTCGAATGCGAATTGAATGCCGTTCAACGGGATCCTCCCTCATGGCGGTGCAGCGCCGCCAGCTCGATGGGGTCGTGGGTGTCCTGGGGCGTCTCGTCGTCCGTCCGGAGACCGGGGGTGACGAACATATCGCCCTGAGGGGTGGTGACGACGCGCACGCTGGTGCCGTACAGGTGGGTGAGCAGATCGGAGTCGAGCACCTCGTCCAGCGCCGCGTAGTGGGGGTGTCCGTCCAGCAGGTAGACCGCCCCGGTCAGCACCGGCAGCAGCATATTCAGGTCGTGGGCCACCACCTGGATCGTCATGCCCAGTTCGCGGTTGAGCTTGGCCAGCACATCCACCACGGAGCGCTGGCTGGCCAGATCCAGGTTGGCCAGCGGTTCGTCGAGCATGAGCAGCTGCGGGTCGCCGACCAACGCCTGTGCGATGGCCACGCGCTGCCGTTGGCCGCCGGACAGTTCGGAGAGGCGGTATGCGGCCCGATCGGCTATACCGACGAAGTCCAGCGCCTCACGCGCCTTGGCCTTCTCCTCACGGGAGACGCGGTGGATGCCGAAGCGGGTGCCGGTCAGCCCCAGCAGCACTGACTGCTCCGCGGTCAGGTTTGATTCGATGTCCGAGGTGTAGCTCTGCGGCACGTAACCGATGAGGTGGTTCGCCTCGCCGGCCGGCCGTCCCAGGACGCGGATGCTGCCATGCTCCAGCGGCAGCAGGCCCAGTTCGGCCTGCATCATGGTGGTTTTGCCGGTGCCGTTGGTGCCGACGATGGCGGTGACCGATCCCATCGGGATGGAGAAGTTGCCGTCCCTCCAGATAATATGCCCTCCTCGGCGCACCGCCACGTCGCGGAAGACCACACAGGGCTCGTCCGGCTGGGATTGCGTATGATGCTGGCGCATACTGACCGCTCCTGGGAATGGGGATGGATGACGGCATCAGTATGTCAAATGAGATTGACAATAATTCTCATTAGTGTCGGTCGGCAGACGGTCAGCGGCCGGGATCCTGCTGTCCCTCGTTCGAGGGCGCGGACGTATCGCCGGCGGTATCCTGGCCGTCGGCGGAACCGGTTCCCTCCCCGGCGGCATCGTCGGCGGTGCTATCGGCTTCATCGGCGTCATCGGCATCGGACGGGGCGTCGGCGGGCAGCAGCCCGCTGATCGTCTGGACCAGCGAGGCGATCCAATCCGTCGGATCGTCGAATTCCTCGGGCATCTGCTCGCTGACATCGAACACCGGAACGTTGGCGCGCCCGGCGGTGCCGGTGATCATATTGGCGGCGTCACCGCCCTGCTGCACATTGTTGACCAGCAGATCGACCCCCTGCGATTCGATCAGCTCCTGGAACTGCTGCAGATCGGCGGGGGCGGGTTCGGATTCGTTGGCCGAAGCCTGCGCGTACCCCTCGGGTGTCAGATCCTCGAAGCCCAGATCGCTGAGCAGATAGTAGGCCACCGATTCCGTGGCCGCGTAGGTGGCGTCCGGGTGCGCCTGACGGAACGCGTCCATCGAGTCCTCCAGCTGCTGCTCCCGCTCCTGCCACTGGTCCAGGCGCTTTTGGAAGTCGTCCTTCTTGTCCGGCAGGATCCGGGAGAAGGCATCGGCAAGCTCGGTGGCCATGCCGTTGCGCGCGTCCTTGGAGAACCAGAGGTGCGGGTTGTCGCCCTCCGAGGCGCCGACGGTCTCCGCGGCGGACACGCTCGCCGTCTGCGGCCCCATGCTCTTCGTGGCCCAGGCGTCGTATCCGGCGCCGTTGCTGACCACAACCTGCGCATCCTGCAGGGCGGCCATGTCGGCGGGTTGCGGCTCGAAGTCGTGCGCGTCCACCGCGGTGGTGTCCACGATGGAGGTCACGGCGACGTCGTCCCCGCCGATCTGCGCCGCCAGGGAACCCCATTGGTTGACCGAGGCGACCACGGTGATCGGACCCGCCGGTTCGGCGGGGGGCTCCACGGGTTCGGCGGATTGCTTGTTCTGCCCGCAGGCTCCCATGGAGGCGATGAGTCCGCACGCGGCGAGAACGGCCGCGATCCTGTTCCACCGGTGTGTTGCGCCCTGCATATGTGCTCCTTGCCATGCCGCACTGCCCGTCATCCGGGCCGACGATTATGCCCTGACTCCACGATAGCCTACGATGCAGAGCAACGATTCAACGGATCAAGGAGCGTACACATGCCCACCAAACTCGACGGCAAGGCGGTAGCCGCCGCACTGAAGGACGAACTGCGCGATCGCGTGGCGGCGCTGCGGGAGCGGGGGATCGAACCCGGCCTGGGAACCCTGCTGGTGGGGGAGGACCCCGGCTCGCTCAAGTATGTTGCGGGCAAGCACGCGGACTGCGCCGAGGTCGGCATCCGGTCGATTCGCCGTGACCTGCCGGCAGACGCGGACTTCGGGCGTATCGCCGCCGCCGTGAGGGATCTGAACGAGGACCCGGCCTGCACCGGATTCATCGTGCAGCTGCCACTGCCCTCCGGCGTGGACGAGAACGCCATCATCGGCATGATCGACCCGGCCAAGGACGCCGACGGCATGCACCCGTACAATCTCGGCGAACTGGTGCTGCACGTGAACGGCGCGGTCTCGACCCCGCTGCCCTGCACGCCCCGCGGGGTGCTCGCCCTGCTCGACCACTACGGCATCGGCCTGGACGGCAAGCACGTGTGCGTGCTGGGGCGCGGCATCACCATCGGACGTACGATCGGGCTGCTGCTGACCCGGCGCGACGTCAACGCCACGGTGACGCTGTGCCATACCGGCACGCCGGACATCGAGGACCGGATACGTCAGGCCGACGTCATCATCGCGGCCGTCGGCTCGGCCGGGTTCGTCCGTCCGGAGTGCGTCAAACCGGGCGCCGTGCTCGTGGACGTCGGCGTCTCCCGCGTCTGGGACGAGACGGCCGGACGCTTCCGCATCAAGGGCGACGTGGACCCCGCCTGCTACGAGCTCGCCTCGGCCTACACCCCCAATCCCGGAGGCGTGGGGCCGATGACGCGGGCCATGCTGCTCGCCAACGTCGTGGACATGGCCGAACGCGCGGCGCGCTGAGCGGTACGCCACCGAATATTCCGGGCGTGTCGTTTTCGCGGGAACCCGTGTTTTGGGCATGGCTGCCGGTATTCTGAATACTCGTGTGTGCCGTGAGGCGCCCGCAGATAACTGAAGAACGATATTATCCACCCACTAGTTACAGAAACCACAGTTAATGGCACAGAACAACACTGAAGTCACCAAGGTCGCAATCAACGATATCGGCACCGAAGAGGACTTCATCAAGGCAGTCGATTCCACCATCAAGAACTTCGATGATGGTGATCTGGTCGAGGGTACCGTCGTCAAGGTCGATCACGACGAGGTCCTGCTCGACATCGGCTACAAGACCGAGGGTGTGATCCCCTCCCGTGAGCTTTCCATCAAGAAGGACGTCGATCCGGACGAGGTCGTCGAGGTCGGCGACACCGTTGAGGCCCTTGTCGTCACCAAGGAGGACAAGGAAGGCCGTCTGATCCTGTCCAAGAAGCGCGCCCAGTACGAGCGTGCCTGGGGCGATGTCGAGAAGATCAAGGAAGCCGATGGCGTTGTCGAGGGCACCGTCATCGAAGCCGTCAAGGGCGGCCTTATCGTCGACATCGGCCTGCGTGGCTTCCTGCCGGCCTCCCTGGTCGAGATGCGTCGTGTGCGTGACCTGAGCCCGTACATCGGCCAGACCATCAAGGCCAAGATCCTCGAGCTGGACAAGAACCGCAACAACGTGGTCCTGTCCCGTCGCCAGTACCTCGAGGAGACCCAGTCCGAGGTCCGCGAGACCTTCCTCTCGCAGCTCAAGAAGGGCCAGATCCGTGAGGGCGTGGTGTCCTCCATCGTCAACTTCGGCGCGTTCGTCGATCTGGGCGGTGTTGACGGCCTGATCCACGTCTCCGAGCTGTCCTGGAAGCACATCGACCACCCGTCCGAGGTCGTCAAGGTCGGCGACAAGGTCACCGTCGAGGTGCTCGACGTCGATCTGGACCGCGAGCGCATCTCCCTGTCGCTCAAGGCTACCCAGGAGGATCCGTGGCAGCGCTTCGCCCGCACCCACGTCCCCGGCCAGATCGTCAAGGGCAAGGTCACCAAGATCGTCCAGTTCGGCGTGTTCATCTCCGTCGAGGACGGCATCGAGGGCCTGGTGCACATCTCCGAGCTGGCCAACCGTCACGTCGAGAACCCGGAGACCGTGGTCAAGCCGGGCGAGATCGTGTTCGTCAAGGTCATCGACGTCGACCTGGATCGCCGCCGCATCTCCCTGTCGCTCAAGCAGGCCAACGACTCCGTTGACCCGGCTTCCGAGGACTTCGATCCGGCGCTGTACGGCATGCCGGCCGAGTACGACGAGCAGGGCAACTACAAGTACCCTGAAGGCTTCGATCCGGAGACCAACGAGTGGATCGCCGGCTTCGAGAAGCAGCGCGAGGAGTGGGAGTCCCAGTACGCGGCCGCCCACGACCTGTGGGAGCAGCACAAGGAGTTCGTGGCCAAGGAGATCGAGAACGCGGCCGAGTCCGCCGCCGCCGATGGCCAGGCTCCGCGCCAGGAGCGCGTCGAGGAGACCTCGAACTACTCGTCCGAGTCCACTTCCACCGGCACCCTGGCCGACTCCGATCAGCTCGCCGCCCTGCGCGACCAGCTGCTCGGCAAGAACAACTGATCGGGCTTTCATCCGCTGAGGAACCGATAGCTCGATGAACGGCCCCCGCCACGGCGGGGGCCGTTCTGCTATCCGCATATCACATGGGTGCGCGGCTCCGTTGCCGTCCGCATCCGCGGCGGGCGTGGCACAATGGCGTACATGGTGAGAACGATGAACGAACGGTTGATCCGTGTGGGGCTGACCGGAGGCATAGCGGCGGGCAAGAGCACGGTGGCCGCAAGGATGCGTGCGCTGGGCGTGCCGGTGATCGACTACGACGAGCTGGCGCGGGTGGTGGTGGCCCCCGGCAGCGCGGGCCTGAGGCGAATCGTCGAGGAGTTCGGCGTCCGGGCCCTGGGGCGGGACGGCGCCCTTGACCGGGCGTGGCTGGCCGAGCATGTGTTCGGCGCGAATGCGGCCCCCGGGGCTAGGGAACGTCTCGACGCCATCGAGCATCCGCTGATCTACGAGGAGGCCGCCCGCATCGAACGGCAACTGTCGGCGGGGGAGGGTGATGATGCCGGTGCACCGGATGCGGCGCTGGTGGTGCACGATGTGCCGCTGCTGGCGGAGGTCATCGGCGCGATGCCGTTCCGATTCGACCACATCGTGACGGTGGAGGCGTCCGAGCGCACGCGCATCGAGCGGATGATGACGGCCCGCGGCATGACGCGCCGGCAGGCCGAGGACCGGATCTGCCACCAGTCGAGCCCTGCGCAACGCGAGGCGATCGCCGACGCCGTCATCGACTCCGAACAACCGTTCGAACAGATGTTCGATGCTGTTGATATGCTGGTGGCACAGTGGCGGTCCGAATGCGGGAACACGTCCCGTCGCGCGGTGGAACAGGAGGCCTGATATGGGGTTCAATATCGAACGTATCGACAAGCCGTTCGTCGTCAAGTCGCCGTATAAGCCGTCGGGCGACCAGCCGCAGGCCATCGAGGAACTGGCCACGCGCATCGAGAACGGCGAGAACGACGTGGTGCTCATGGGCGCTACCGGCACTGGTAAGACGGCCACCACGGCCTGGCTGATCGAGCGTCTGCAGCGTCCCACGCTGATCATCGAGCCGAACAAGACGCTGGCCGCGCAGCTGTGCGCCGAATTCCGCGAGCTGATGCCGGACAACGCGGTCAGCTACTTCGTCTCCTACTACGACTACTACCAGCCCGAGGCTTACATCCCCCAGACCGACACCTACATCGAGAAGGATTCGAACATCAACGACGACGTGGAGCGTCTGCGCCACGCCGCCACCGCCAACCTGCTGACCCGGCGCGACTGCGTGGTGGTGGCCACGGTCTCCTGCATCTACGGCCTGGGCACGCCCGAGGAATACGCCGGGCGCATGCTGTTCCTCAAGGAGGGGCAGCAGATCGACCGCGACCAGCTGCTGCGCAAGTTCGTGGACATGCAGTACAAGCGCAACGACATCGCGTTCACCCGCGGCACGTTCCGCGTGCGCGGCGACACGGTGGAGATCATCCCGGTGTACGAGGAGCTGGCCGTGCGTATCGAGTTCTTCGGCGACGAGATCGACCGCATCTCCACGTTGCATCCGCTGACCGGCGACGTCATCGACCATGTGGCCGAGACGCATATCTTCCCGGCCTCGCACTATGTGGCCGGTCCCGAACGCATGGAGCGTGCGTTGAGGACCATCCGCGAGGAGCTGGACGAGCGCGTGGCCGAGCTGCGCAAGCAGAACAAGGAGCTGGAAGCGCAGCGCCTGACGATGCGCACGAACTACGACCTGGAGATGCTCGCCCAGGTCGGCAGCTGCTCGGGCGTGGAGAACTACTCGCGGCATTTCGACGGGCGTGACCCGGGCACCCCGCCGCACACCCTGCTGGATTTCTTCCCGGACGATTTCCTGCTGGTCATCGACGAATCGCATGTCACGGTGCCGCAGATCGGCGCGATGTACGAGGGCGACGCCAGCCGCAAGCGCACGTTGGTCGAACACGGGTTCCGTCTGCCCAGCGCCATGGACAACAGGCCGCTCAAATGGCCGGAGTTCCTGGACCGCGTCGGCCAGACCGTGTACCTGTCCGCCACGCCGGGCGACTACGAGCTGGGGTTGTCCGACGGCGTGGTCGAACAGATCATCCGCCCGACCGGCCTGGTCGATCCCAAGATCGAGGTGCGACCGGTGGAAGGGCAGGTCGACGACCTGCTGGCCGAGATCAAGGATCGCGTGGCGCGCGGCGAACGCACGCTGGTGACCACGCTGACCAAGAAGATGGCCGAGGATCTGACCGATTATCTGCTCGAACGCGGCATCAAGGTGGAGTACCTGCACTCCGACGTCGACACGCTGCGGCGTGTCGAACTGCTGCGCGAACTGCGCGAGGGCAAGATCGACGTCATCGTCGGCATCAACCTGCTGCGCGAGGGCCTGGATCTGCCGGAGGTCTCGCTGGTGGCGATTCTCGACGCCGACAAGGAAGGGTTCCTGCGCTCGTACCGTTCGCTGATCCAGACGATCGGACGCGCGGCGCGCAACGTGTCCGGCACGGTGATCATGTACGCCGACGAGATCACCGAGGCCATGCACAAGGCCATCGACGAGACCAACCGCCGCCGTGACCGGCAGATCGCCTATAACAAGGAGCACGGCATCGACCCCAAGCCGCTGATCAAGAAGATCAGCGACGTCAACGACATGCTGGCCAAGGAGGACGTCGACACGCAGACGCTGCTGGCCGGCGGGTACCGCAACGCCGGCAAGGCGGGGAACTCCCACCTGGGCGTGCCGCTCGCGGCCGACCGGCAGGAGGCGCAGCGCCGCCATGAGGAGCTGCTCAAGGCGGGGCTGCCGGCCCAGGACCTGGCCGACCTGATCCGCCAGTTGAGCGAGCAGATGCATACGGCGGCCGAGCAGCTCCAGTTCGAGCTGGCGGCCCGGCTGCGCGACGAGATCCGCGACCTGAAGAAGGAGCTGAGGCAGATCACCGAGGCCAAGCGCTGACGTTCCGGCGGGGCCGATCCCGGATGCCTTGCCCGCGGGGGCGTATCCCCGCGGGCAGGATGTATCCGCGATTGCGCCCACCGGAATGTGAGCGCTAACAAACACACCGTGCGGAAAAGTGGCTCCGTTCAGGTTTTCCTAGTAAACTGTCGTGTGGCAACTGGGTCGTCAGACCCCCACACGTCAAGAAGGATAGGCAGCCATATGCGTAAAGCCAAGATCGTAGATACCATCGGTCCCGCCACCGAATCGCTCGAGAACCTCACCAAGCTCGTCGAAGCGGGTATGGACGTCGCCCGTCTGAACCGCTCCCACGGCACCCCTGAAGATCACCTGCGCGTGTACAACAACGTGCGTGAGGCTTCCAAGACCGCGGGCCGCAACGTGGCGGTTCTGGTCGACCTGCAGGGCCCGAAGATCCGTTGCGGCTGGTTCAAGAAGAACGCCGAGGGCGAGGACAAGGTCCAGCTGACCGAGGGCCAGGAGTTCATCATCACCACCGACGACATCGAGGGTGACGAGCACATCACCTCCACCACGTTCAAGGGCCTGCCGGGCGATTGCCACGCCGGCGACCCGATCCTGATCGACGACGGCAAGGTCCGTCTGGAGGTCACCAAGGTCGAGGGCAACAACGTGCACACCAAGGTCATCGTGGCCGGCCCCGTCTCCTCGCACAAGGGCATCAACCTGCCGGGCGTGGCCGTGTCCCTGCCCGCGCTGACCGAGAAGGACGAGGAGGATCTGCGCTGGGCCATCCAGACCGGCGCCGACATCATCGCCATGTCCTTCGTGCGCTTCGCCTCCGACATCGATCGCGCCCATGAGATCATGGACGAGGAAGGCCGTCGCATCCCGGTCGTGGCCAAGATCGAGAAGCCGCAGGCCCTGGAGAACCTTGAGGATATCGTCAAGGCCTTCGACGGCATCATGGTCGCCCGTGGCGATATGGCCGTCGAGTGCCCGCTCGAGGAGGTCCCGCTGGCCACCAAGCGCTGCATCGAGCTGGCCCGCCAGTACGCCAAGCCGGTGATCGTTGCCACCGAGGTGCTGGGCTCCATGGTCAACTCCCCGGTCCCGACCCGCGCCGAGGCCTCCGACTGCGCCAACGCCATCCTGGATGGCGCCGACGCCACGATGACCTCCAACGAGACCGCCGTCGGCAAGTACCCGGCCGTCACCGTGGACACGATGAGCCGCATCTCCGGCTACGCCACCGAGCACGGCTACGACCGCATCCCGCAGCTGAAGAACCTCGACATGTCGTCCACCGGCGCCGTGTCGTCCGCCGCGGTGGATCTGGCCGACAAGCTCAACGCCAAGGCCATCGTGGCCTACACGCAGACCGGTTCCACCGTGCATCGCGTCTCCCGCGAGCGCCCGGCCACCCCGATCTACGGCCTGACCAACAACGAGCACACCTACCACTGGCTGGCTCTGAGCTGGGGCACCGAGGCGTTCCTGCTCGACGAGGACTATCACGACAAGTCCCGCAAGGAACTCATGGTCTTCACCGATTCGGTGCTCAAGGGCGCCGGCAAGGTGGCCGATGGCGACAAGATCGTGGTCCTGAGCTCCGCGCAGGGTGAGCACAAGGCCGGCAGCACCGACACCATCTACGTGCACACCGTCGGTGCCAACGAGTGAGCGTGACGCCGCATAGACGGCGTTGACATCCCTCCAAACGATCGGGGCCTCCGCCATGGAGGCCCCGATCGTTGTACGGGTTGCCGTATCGGGAGGACACGTCGGCGCGCCGGTTGGCAAGATCGAGCCGATGTGGTATATTTCCGTAGGTTGATATATGCCCCTGTATCCCAATTGGTAGAGGAAGCAGCCTCAAAATCTGCGCAGTGTGGGTTCGAGTCCCACCGGGGGCACGGTATTGCTTCGCTGTATGAAATACCCGAGGTCGGGTATCTTCGCCCGACCCCGACGATATCGAATGGAAAGAGGTCGGCATGGCTGCAAGGAAGAAGACCACGGAATCCGAGGATGAGATGAACGGGGTCGTGCTCACCGACGAGGAGATCAAGGCCGCGGCCGAGGGGGATATCGAAGCTGTAGCCAAGTCCCGGGAGAATGAGGCCCCTCGTAAACGCACCGTTGTGGTGGCGGAGGACGAGTCCGTCAACCGCATGGATCTGGTGGCCATGCTTGAGGACAATGGCTATGAGGTGGTCGGCGAGGCCGCCAACGGCGAGGAGGCGGTTGAGCTCACCCGCAAGTACCGCCCTGATGTGGTGTGCATGGACGTCAAGATGCCGCGTATGGACGGCATCGCCGCCGCCGGTATCATCTGCGATGAGAACATCGCTCCTGTGGTCATGCTCACCGCGTTCTCCCAGTCCGATCTGGTCAAGAAGGCCACGGGCGCCGGTGCCATGGCGTATGTGACCAAGCCCTACGAGGAATCCAAGCTGATGCCGGCGCTGGAAGTGGCCATGGGGCGTTTCGCCGAGATCAACGACCTGCTGGATAATGTGGAACGCAGCGAGAACAAGCTGCGCGAGACCGAGGAGCAACTCCGGAAGGCTGAGGAGAAACTCAAGAAGACCGAGGAGACGCTGGAGGAGCGCAAGCTGGTCGACCGCGCCAAGGGCCTACTGATGGACAAGGCCGACTTCTCCGAGCAGGGAGCCTTCCGCTGGATCCAGAAGACTTCCATGGATCAGCGCATCCCGAAGAAGCGTCTGGCTCTGGCCATCATCGCCAAGTATGGCGATGCCAAGCCGGAACCCGGTGATGAGCGCTGATTCCGAACCGATGGATGAGCGCGCCTATCGCGGAACGCTGCTGGTCGTAGACGGCCATTCCTTGGCGTTCCGCGCTTTTTTTGCCCTACCGGTCGAGAACTTCAGCACGTCCACCGGACAGCCGACGAACGCGGTCTGGGGCTTTGCCACCATGCTCTCGCAGGTCATCGAATCGGAGAGGCCCGACCACCTTGCCGTGGCGTTTGACGTCAAGGGCGGCACGTTCCGCAACGACCTGCTGCCGCAGTACAAGGGGACGCGCGAGGCCGCGCCCGAGGAACTGCTCAGCCAGCTGCCGCTGATCCAGCAGATGCTCAAGGCCCTGGGCGTCACCTACATCGAGAAACCCGGCTATGAGGGCGACGACGTCATCGGCACCCTGGCCACCATGGGGGAGTGCGCCGGATACCGCACGCTGGTGCTTTCCGGCGACCGTGACGCCTTCCAGCTGGTTGACGAACATATCACCGTGCTGTACCCCGGCCACCACTTCAAGGACCTCAAGCACATGACGCCGCAGGCGGTCGAGGAGAAGTACCATGTGACGCCTGCGCAGTACCCCGATCTGGCCGCGTTGCGCGGCGAGACCGCGGACAACATCCCCGGCGTGCCTGGGGTAGGTGACGGATTCGCCGCCAAATGGATCAACCAGTTCGGCGGGCTCGACCAGATCATCGAACACGCCGACGAGATCGGCGGCAAGAAGGGCGAGGCGCTGCGCGAGCATCTCGAACAGGTCAAACTCAACCGCAAGGTCAACGCACTGGTCCGCGACGTCGATCTGGGCATCACCGTGGACGACCTGACCTTCGGCACGCTGGATGTCGACGAGGTCAGCGCGCTGTTCACCCGCCTGGAGTTCGGCGTGCGTACCAAAAGCCGTGTCCTGAAGACATTCAACGGCGGGGAGCGCCCGCAGCTGAACGGTGACGCCCCGTTGTCCGACGAAACGGCATCCGCCGGACTGGACATGCCCGAGGTCACCCTGATCGACGACGCCGAGCAACTGCTTGAATGGGGCGAGCGGAATCTGCCGGCGCCCGAAGCGCCGACGGACGTCGCCGCAGACGCCGAGCCTGACCACGGCATCCGCGACGATATCGGCCGTTCGTGGGTGCTGCATGCGGAGGGACGGTCCAAGCCGGGCGATGTGGCGCTGACCGCGTTGGTCATGCTTGGCGGCGGCCAGGCCGCGGTCATCGAGGCGCCAATGGCCCCCAAGATTGCGGAGGCGGTGCGCGAGCTGATCGAACAGCATCACGCCACCATGGTCCTGCACGGGTTCAAGGAGCACCTGCACATGCTCTCGGCGGCGGAAATCGCCGTGGGGACCCCGTTGTTCGACACCAAGCTGGCCGGCTATCTGGTGCACCCGGACTTCCATGCCGAGACGCTGGAACAGGCCGCCGGCCATTTCCTGGATCTGCACTTCGAACAGGAACAGGAGGCCACGCAGGGGCAGCTGGACTTCGGCGAATCGGAACAGCCCGAGGAACAGGCGCGCGAACACGGCGCCGTCATGCACGCGGCCATCGTCCGCGCCCTGGCGGACGCGCTGGCGTCGCGCATCGACGAACGCCGGCAGTTCTCGCTGCTACATGCCATCGAATTGCCGACATCCCGCGTATTGCAACGCATGGAGGCCGCGGGCGCGCAGGTGGACATCCAGCGGCTGACCGACATGCGGGACCAGTTCGCTTCGGAGGCGCGACAGGCGCAGGAGATCGCCTGGGAGCATGCCGGCACGCGGGTCAACCTGCAAAGCCCGAAGCAGCTGCAGGCGGTGCTCTTCGAGGACATGGGTCTCAAGCCCACCAAGCGCACCAAGTCGGGGTCGTACACCACCAGTGCGGCCGCATTGCAGGATCTGTACGTCAAATCGGTGAACAACGAACGCGCCAACGGATTCCTCGGCGCGCTGCTACGTCACCGGGAGACGAACAAACTCAAGCAGATCGTCCAGACCCTGATCGAGGCCACCAACCAGCAGGACGGCCGCATCCACACGACCTATGAGCAGACGGTGGCCGCCACAGGGCGGCTGAGCTCCGTGGACCCCAACCTGCAGAACATCCCCAACAGGAACGCCGCCGGACGTGAGATCCGTTCCGCCTTCGTTCCCGGCGAGGGATATGAGGCGCTGCTCAGCGCCGACTATTCCCAGGTCGAGCTGCGCATCATGGCGCACCTGTCCGGCGACGAGGCCCTGATTGAGGCGTTCCGGTCCGGCACCGACTTCCACAAGTACGTGGCCAGCCTGGTCTACCGGATCCCGATCGACCAGATCACCCCGGACCAGCGCAGTCACGTCAAGGCGATGAGCTACGGCCTGGCCTACGGGTTGAGCACCTATGGCCTGGCTCAGCAGCTCAAGATCTCCCCGGCCGCCGCCGACGTGCTGAAGGACCAGTACTTCGCCACGTTCGGCAAGGTCCACGACTACCTTGAATCGCTGGTGTCCGGGGCTCGGGTCAATGGATACACCGAAACGATGTTCGGCCGGCGCCGGTATTTCCCCGCCCTGAAATCCTCCAACCGCGCCGCGCGCGACGCCGCCGAACGCGCCGCGCTGAACGCGCCCATCCAGGGCTCGGCGGCGGACATCATGAAGATCGCCATGATCCGCGCCGAGCAGGCGCTGCAGGACGCCGGCGTGCACAGCCGCATCATCATGCAGATCCATGACGAACTCGTGGTGGAGGTAGCTCCCGGCGAGAGCGAACAGGTCACCGCATTGGTCAAGGACGCGATGGAACACGCCGTCGAGATCGCGGTGCCGTTGGACGTGTCGACCGGCCTGGGCGCCGATTGGCAGCTGGCCGCGCACTGACGGACGTCACAGAATCGGAGGGAGTCACGCTATGCCGATGCTCAAACAGGTGGTGGATGTCCTGGAGACGCTGTATCCGCTGCGATACGCCGAATCATGGGATTATCCCGGATTGATCGTGGGAGACCTGTCCGCCCCGGTGCGGCGCATCGAGTTCGCGGCGGATCCCACCATGGAGGTCGTGCGTCAGGCCATCGAACGGGGGACAGACCTGCTGGTCTGCCATCACCCGCTGCTGTTCCGGTCGGTGCATGAGGTGTCGGGTCTGGGCGTGCACGGCGACATCGTCCGCAGGCTCAGCCAGGCGGGATGCGCGCTGTGGGTGGGCCATACCAACGCCGATGCCGCATACCGCGGCACCGGCATGGCTGCCGCCGACCTGTTCGGACTCGTCGACCAGCGGCCGCTGGTACCGATCGACGACCCGACGGCCGTGCATCCGGTGGGATTGGGACGCGTCGGTTCGCTGCCGGAGCCGATGACGCTGGAGGCGTTCGCCCGACGCGTGGCGGATGTGCTGCCGCATACCGAACTGGGCGTGCAGGTGTGCGGGCCGCTGGATGCGACGGTGCGCACCGTCGCGGTGCTGCCGGGGTCGGGGGACTCGCTGTTCGACGAGGTGCGCGTCGCAGGCGTCGACGTGTACGTGACCAGCGACCTGCGGCATCACCCGGCCACGGACGCCATCGAACAGGCGCGCTACGAGGCCGCGATGCGCGGCCGCGGCATCGGACTGGGCAGCGGGGATACGGCCATCCGGCCGCTGCTGATCAACACGCCCCACAGCGCCATCGAATCGCTGTGGTTCCACTACGCGCTGGAGGATGTGCCGCAGGCCGTGGAGCGGGCCACGGGGGAGCGGCCGCAGGTGTACTGGAACCGGATGAACACGGATCCGTGGACATTGTCGATCAGGTGAACGGTGCGGGGGTGTGACATGGAGCAGAACGGCGACATCATCGACATGAGCCGGCCGGTCACCGTGCTGGAACGCGACACGGTGTACCAGGGTGCGGTGTTCTCGGTGGAGGACATGCGTCTGGCCCTGCACGCCCGGGACGGCGGCGACATCGTGGTCCGACGCCAGGTCATGCGCCACGCGCCATGCGTGGTCATGCTCGTGCACGACACGGCGAACGATCGGTACCTGATGGAACGCGAGTACCGGGCGGGTTCCGACCTGTTCGCGTACGGCTTGCCGGCCGGTCTGATGGACGCCGGCGAGGAGGTGATGGCCGCCGCCCTGCGCGAACTGCGCGAGGAGACCGGCGTGGTACCGGATGATGCCGACGCCGTGCACGTGGACCATGCTGGTGCCTTCTATTCCTCGGAGGGCATGTCCGACGAACTGGCGCACATCATGGTGCTGCATCTGGACCGCTGGCACACCGTGCCGCGTCACCTGGACGCCGACGAACACGTATGGTCCGCATGGGTGACCTGGGACGAGCTGATCCAGGCCGGGGTCACCTCATCCAATTCGATGATCGCCATCCAGCATGAGGCGATACGCCGTCTGTCACGCGCAACGGCGTAACCGGCGCACACGGTTCCCATTCGTGCGGATACCGAACCGGTTAGACGGAATACCGCGTCGTGCCGGACGCCATGTGCGATACTGGAACTATGCAGATCAGACCAGGTTCGATGTATCCGCTCGGCGCCCATTACGACGGGGCCGGCGTGAATTTCTCCATCTACTCGCAAGTCGCCGACAAGGTTGAACTGTGCCTGTTCGATGATCAGGATCATGAAACCCGCATCGAGATGACCGAGCAGAACTCGTATGTCTGGCACAACTATCTGCCGGGCATCCAACCCGGTCAACGGTACGGGTATCGCGTCTACGGCCCCTATGACCCGAACCGGGGACTGCGCTGCAATCCGAACAAGCTGCTGCTCGACCCCTACGCCTATGCCATCGAAGGCAACATCGACAGCGATGAGAGCCTGTTCTCCTACTGGTTCAAAAGCCCGAACGACAATTCGGCGATGAACACGCTGGATTCGGCCGGACATACGATGAAATCGGTGGTGGTCAACCCCTACTTCGACTGGGGCGCCGACCGGCACCCGAACATCCCCTACCATGACTCGGTCATCTACGAGGCTCATGTGCGCGGCATGACCAACCTCAACGTGGACGTGCCCCCGGACATCCGTGGCACCTACGCCGGCCTGGCCTACCCGACGGTGATCGAATACCTGAAGAAGCTGGGTGTCACCACCATCGAGCTGATGCCGATCCACCAGTACGTCAACGACACCTTCCTGCAGGAGAAGGGGCTGAGCAACTACTGGGGATACAACACCATCGGCTTCTTCGCCCCGCACAACGCATACTCCAGCTCCGGACAGCGCGGCGAACAGGTCAACGAATTCAAATCGATGGTCAAGGCCTACCATAACGCCGGCATGGAGGTCATCCTCGACGTGGTGTACAACCACACCGCCGAAGGCAACGACCGCGGCCCCACGCTGAGCTTCAAAGGCATCGACAACCAGGCCTACTACCGGCTCGTCGACGGCGACCCCCAGCACTACTTCGACACCACCGGCACCGGCAACTCCCTGCTGATGCGCTCGCCGCGCGCGCTGCAGGTCATCACCGACAGCCTGCGCTACTGGGTCACCGAGATGCACGTCGACGGCTTCCGCTTCGATCTGGCCGCCACCCTGGCCCGCCAGTTCCATGACGTGGACAAACTCTCCGCCTTCTTCGACATCGTCGAGCAGGATCCGGTCATCTCCCAGGTCAAGCTCATCGCCGAACCGTGGGATATCGGCTCCGGCGGCTACCAGGTCGGCGGATTCCCCTCCAGCTGGTCGGAATGGAACGGCCGGTACCGCGACTGCGTGCGCGACTTCTGGCGCTCGCAGCCGTCCACGCTGCCGGAATTCGCCAGCCGTCTGATGGGCAGCTCGGACCTGTACCAGATGAACGGGCGCCGACCGGTCGCCTCGGTGAACTTCATCACCGCGCACGACGGCTTCACGATGAACGATCTGGTCAGCTACAACAACAAGCACAACGAGGCGAACGGCGAAGGCAACCGCGACGGCGAGAGCAACAACCGCTCCTGGAACTGCGGCGTGGAAGGTCCGACCAACATCCGCGACGTCAACGAACTGCGCCAGCGGCAGATGCGCAACATGTTCGCCACACTGCTCGTCAGCCAAGGCATCCCGATGATCTGCGGCGGCGACGAGGTCATGCGCACGCAAGGCGGCAACAACAACGCGTACTGCCAGGACAACGAGATCTCGTGGACGAATTGGGACCTCGACGATTCGCAGCAGGAGATGCTGGCGTTCGTCTCCAAGATGATCCACCTGCGTCTGAGCCATCCGGTGCTGCACCGGCGCCGATTCTTCTCCGGCCGTACGCCGGGCGACCCGGTGGACAAGATCCCGCAGGCCGAATGGTTCGACCATACCGGCTCGATCATGGATATGGCCGACTGGCAGAACACGCACGCGTTCTCGGTGATGATCTACCTCAACGGTTCGGATATCCCGGAGGTGGATTGGTACGGCAACCAGATGGTGGACAACGACTTCATCCTGATCTTCAACGCCCACTACGAGCCGATCCAGTTCACGCTGCCGGACGAACGGTACGGCAAGAAGTGGAAGCTGGTGGTCGACACGCACAATCCCGACGGGCCGGAACTCAACTACGAGGCCGGATTCGCCATCACCGCGCAATCGCGCAGCTTCCTGCTGCTGATGAGCGACCGGAAACCGGAAGCGGAACGCAAGTTCTAGGACTTATGCCGTCTTGGTCGCAGACGGGTGGCGGCCCGCTTCGTGGAGCGGGCTACCACCCCGTGTTGTGTGTTGTGCGGTCGGCAAGGTCTGCGGGTGCGATATACTGATTCATTGCGTCACGACCGGTGACGACCGGAACCGACGCAACGGGCTGTAGCGCAGTTTGGTAGCGCGCCTGCTTTGGGAGCAGGATGTCGCAGGTTCAAATCCTGTCAGCCCGACGGAATGCTGCGCATTCGGCGGCGTATGGCGTGTGGTTGTCCCCGCTGGGTTGCCGTCCAGATGGACATGCCGTGTGTGAGGGTGACCTGAATTCATGTGATATGAGGTTCGTTGTGGCATGTTTTCGGGATTGCTGCCCGGTTGTTGTGCCCGGGGCGCATCGACGGCGACGCATGGTCGTTCGGCATGTGCCGACCATATGAAAAGCCACAGGGCGACCACGGCGTGTCGTATGGATCGCCATCGTGTTTCGCCGCTGGTGCGGGTTCGTCGAGGCTTTGAAAATACTGGGGTTTCGCGCGTATGTCTGCCGTGGGGGATGTCGCGGTGGGTTCGTCGGAAACGGGGATTTTTCTCCCATTTATTGTTAAACCAAAAAACTATATGCTATATTCAGGTGGTAGGAACGGTGTTCGCATCGGACCTATTGGAAATATTCCTATCAACGATGAAAGGAATGCTATGAACAAGTGGACAAAGGTTGTCGGCGCTGTAGCCGCTGCCGCTCTGCTGGTCCCGCTGGCTGCCTGCGGCAGCACGCGTGGAGGGGGGGCTTCCGATTCGGAGCCTAAGGACGCCTCGGAGGTAAAGGTCGGCATCTCCATGCCCGAGCAGATGCTCGAACGCTGGAAGATCGACGGCGAAAACCTCAAGAAGCAGCTGGAGGGATACGGTTACGACGTGACGTTGCAGTATGCCGATGGCAAGACCGATCTGCAGACCTCCCAAATTCAGAACATGGCCAATAATGGCATGGATTACGTGGTCATTGCCTCCATTGACGGCACCGCAACCGGCGCGGCTGCCGAGCAGGTCGTCGATAACGGCGGCACGGTCATCGCCTATGACCGTCTGATCATGAACACCGATGCGGTCGATTATTATGCGACGTTCTCGCTCGATCAGGTCGGCAAGATGCAGGGCGAATACATCGAGCAGGCGCTCGGTCTCAAAGATGGCGCGAAGGGCCCGTTCAACGTTGAGCTGATGGCCGGTTCCCCGACCGACAACAACGCGCGCTACTACTTCGAAGGCGCCTGGGAGGTACTCGGACCGTACTTCGAGTCCGGTGTGCTGCAGTCCAAGTCCGGCAAGGTCCCGTCCTCGGTCGAGGACTGGCAGTCCATCGGCATCGATAACTGGGATCGACAGAAGGCCCAGAACGAGATGGAGAACCGCATCAATTCCTTCTATAACGACGGCACCAAGCTGGACGCCGTGCTCGCCCAGAACGACGCCGAGGCCACCGGCACTTACAACGCCGTTGAAAGCGCCGGCTGGGACTATTACCCGGTGATTACCGGACAGGATGCGGAAAAGGCCAATGTGCAGGCCATCGTCCAGGGCAAGCAGTCGATGACCGTCTACAAGGACACCCGCGAACTGGCCAAGGCCACGGCCGAAATGATCAAGGATCTGGTGGAGGGCAAGGAGCCCGAGGCCCCGGATACCTTCAATAACGGTGTCAAGGACGTTCCGTCGCAGCTGCTGACGCCTGTCACCGTGGATAAGAACAATCTCAAGGAGGTCCTGGTCGACGGAGGTTACATCTCCGCGGAAGACGCAGGATTGTGAGTTCGAATCCGATTCGCTGGTTTGGGGCGCCGCATACCGCGATGCGGTACGGCGCCCCAGCCATGTTAGGGCAAGCAAACGTTATAGGAGGAAACTGTGGCTGAAAACGACGACGTCATCCTTCAGATGCGTCATATCGTGAAAAAGTTCGGCCCGGTCACCGCGCTTAATGATGTGAACATCACGGTGAAGAAAGGCCAGATATTCTCGATCTGCGGTGAAAACGGCGCCGGAAAATCGACCCTGATGAACGTGCTGTCGGGCGTGTATCCCTACGGCACGTACGAAGGCGACATCGAATACAACGGCGAGGTCTGCCAGTTCAAGACCATTCGTGATTCCGAGAGCAAAGGCATCGTCATCATCCACCAGGAGCTGGCTTTGGTGCCGTATATGTCCATCGAGGAGAACATCTTCCTGGGCAATCAGCGGACCAAGGGCGTCGCCATTGACGCCGATGACCAGCGCCGCGTGGCTCTTGATGTGATGAGGAAGGTCGGGCTTGACGAGAACCCGGACACCCTGATCACCAACATCGGCGTAGGCAAACAGCAATTGGTCGAAATCGCCAAGGCATTGACGAAGAACGTCAAACTGCTCATTCTTGACGAGCCCACTGCGGCGTTGAACGACGAGGATTCGGCCAAACTGCTGCACCTGGTCGACCAGCTTCGCCGCGAGCAGGGCATCACCGCCATCATCATCTCGCACAAGCTGAACGAGATCGCCGCCTCCGCCGATGCGGTGCAGGTCATTCGTGACGGCCAGACCATCTCTCATATCGATATCGACGCCGAGCATCCGCTCGATCAGGATGTGCTTATTCGAGATATGGTCGGCCGCCCCCTGACCAACCGGTATCCGGAGCATACCTCCTCCATCGGTAAGGAGATCTTCCGCGTTGAGGACTGGAAGATGCATCATCCCCTTGATGAGAGCAGACTTGTGGCGAAGGGAGTGAGCTTCAATGTGCGTGCCGGCGAGATCGTGGGATTGGCCGGTCTGATCGGTGCGGGACGAACCGAAACCGCGATGAGCGTGTTCGGCCGTCAGTACGGCACCCATGCCACGGGCAAGCTGTACATGGAAGGCAAAGAGGTCCACTTCCCGACGGTACGGGCCGCAATCGACCACGGCGTCGCTTACGCCACCGAGGATCGTAAGGTTTACGGACTGAACCTGATGAAAACCATCCGGGAAAACACGTCGATGGCCAGTCTCGCCCATTTGAGCAACAAGATGGGCGTCATCGACGAAGCCGGCGAGACGAAGATCGCCGAACAGTACCGTAAGGAATTCCGGATCAAGGCTCCGAGCATCGAGATGCCGGCCGGCAATCTGTCCGGAGGCAACCAGCAGAAAGTTGTGCTCGCCAAGTGGGTGGCCACCAATCCGAAGGTGCTGATTCTCGACGAACCTACACGCGGTATTGATGTGGGCGCCAAGTACGACATCTACGAGATCATCGACCAACTTGCTGACGCAGGTTCCGCGGTCATCGTCATCAGCTCCGAGCTTCCGGAACTCCTGGGTATCTGCGACCGCATCTATACCATGAGCAACGGCTTGATCACCGCCAATCTCAACGCAAAGGAAACGAATCAGGAGGAACTCATGCGCTATATGACCTCCGATGTCCCGATTTCCCCTGACAAGGTCTACGCCTGATATACGGGCTTGACGCATCCTGATCGATCGAAAGGATAGGTTTTCCATCATGTCAACCACAACAACGCAGCCGACCGTCAAGAAGGACGGTCAGGAGCAGAGCATGAAGAGCCTGCTGCTCGGCAACATGCGGTCCTACGGTATATATCTGGCCCTGGTCCTCGTGATTATCGTGTTCCAGATCCTCACCGGCGGGCGACTGCTCAACCCCAATAATGTGGTCGCCCTGTTCCAGCAGAATGCCTATGTGCTTATCGCCGCCATCGGAATGCTGATGGTCATCATCGCCACGCACATCGATCTGTCGGTGGGCTCCGTGGTCGCGTTCATCGGCGGTATCGGCGCCTTGGCGATGAAGAACGGCATGCCGTGGTTCGTTGCGATCATCATCATGATCGCCATCGGTCTGGTGATCGGCGCATGGCATGGTTTCTGGGTCGCCTATGTCGGCGTTCCCGGATTCGTGACCACGCTGGGCGGCATGCTGATTTTCCGCGGCCTCGCCACGGTGGTGGCCGGTGAATCGATTCCGGTTTCCGACCCCACATTCCGCGCCATTTCCAAGGACTATGTGCCGACCATCTTCATCGGCAATTTCTCGCTGACAGCCATCATCGTAGGCGTCGTCGCCATTGTGCTCGTAATCTGGAGCCAACTGCGCAAGCGTGCCAAGGCCGTGAAGAACGGTCTGTCGGCACAGCCGATGAACTTCGTGATTCTCAAGTGCGTCGTCGCCGCCGTGGCCATCGCGTATGTGACCTATATCCTGGCCTCCTCCGGTAACGACACCCAGGGCGGAATCCCAATCGTACTGGTCATCATCGGCGTGCTCGTCGGCGTGTACTATTTCGTGCTCAACCGCATGGTCTTCGGACGTAACGTGTATGCGGTCGGCGGCAACCGCAAAGCGGCCATTCTCTCCGGTATCGACACCAAACGCGTTGATTTCACGATCTTCCTGAATATGGGATTCCTGGTCTCGATCGCCTCGATCATCACGCTGTCCCGTCTGGCTTCCGCTTCCGCGCAGACTGGTATGGAGTTCGAGATGGATGCCATCGCAGCCTGCTTCATCGGCGGCACCGCAGTGGCCGGTGGCGTCGGCACCATTCCGGGCGCCATGGTCGGCGCGTTGATTATGGGTGTGCTGAATCAGGGTCTGTCCATCATGGGTGTGGACGCCGCGTGGGTCAAGACCATCAAAGGTCTGGTCGTCATCGCCGCCGTGGCCTACGATTTGCTCTCCAAGAAGAAGAAGGGCTGATCCGTTTCTGTGATGAGCTGTGGGGGGGGCGCCGGAGGGGGGCCGCGCCCCCCCAGCGGTTTTTTTAATATAAAAATGAACACGGGGGGGGGCGGGGGGGGCGGCGGGGGGGTCGGGGGGGGCGGGGGCTCTTTTTGGACGCAAAATATTTCAGCGCGGTGTCGTTTTATTTGTGTGTCGTGGGGGGCCTTCCCCCTTTGTGGGTGGGCCCCCACAGTCGTATGTATGACTAATAACGGTCAACGTGCGTTGGCCGATGTGCCGCGCTTGCCGTTCCGCTTCGGACGAGCCTTGGTCTGGCTTTTGGGCGTGAAGAAATCCCACGTTGCGGTGGCCCAACGATGCACCGGGCCGATTTTTCCGATTGCAAAGCCCAGTATCAGGCCGATGAGCACAGCCCATGTCTCCAGATCACGGCCCATTAGCATCAGCGCGATGAAGATGATGGCGACGATGAAGCATAGCATTTGTGACGCCTTCGACTGCTTGGTCGTCATCTGATTGGCTTTCATCGGCATGAACGCCAGAAATGCGCCGCAAGGCGCACACGCAAGTCCTAACAGCGGGCTGAGGATGATATCAATCGTTGCAACGTCCATACTTCCTCGGTTTCTTATGTGATGTGTCGGTTGTTACCGGTATTCGACAGTTGGAAAGCGGTCTGTGCGCCGCATGTGCGGTCGCGGATGTGTTTACTGGATGGCGCTTCCACCGCCGGCTTTCGGCGATTCGGGGTCATCTGTCTTGTCTCTCTCATCCCGGGCATCGTCGTCGTCGGATCCAGGCTGGCTCCACCATAGCATCAGTGCGTTGATGCCGCAGTAGATCGCGGCTATGCCGATGCACACCAGCAGGATGACGGTCGGCGCGGATGACAGCGTGCCGTCCGCGAGGGCGTCTTTCGCGGATTGCCACAACCAGATCACACAGGCCAAACACGTCAAGGTGTACAGCATCATTCGCGAACGATCATTCATATATGTTCTCCGAATCGATTCGGTGGCCGCGCTGCCGACTGTTCCTGCGGTCGGATCGTCGCCTTTCGCAACCGTGCCGACGAACGATATCACACATCGGCACCGTGGATTGTTTATAGTTCAACGGATAAACTTTACGGTGTCCCCGAGACTTTTCACAGTTGGCGTTCATCACGGTCACACTCCGCAAATCGGCGAGATGGCGGCGTTCGAACGGAATACGTCGAATCCGTTCCGGAGGGCACGAGAGACGTGTCCCAATACGACGCTACAATAATCCGGCACATTGAACATGGCTCGGATGACATCATGACGGTCGTGATCCCGAGATGCTGGCTCGGGACGAGGCCATGACGGACGCCGTATCTCGGCGACATTGCAGGAACGGAGCGTACGGTATGGGACGACACCAGAGAGCGGAGACCGCGGGACTGGTGTCGTGCCTGATCTGCGCGGTTCTGGGCGGCACGGCCATGTCGCTGTACATGACGCTGGCACCTGCGATCTGGCAGATCAGCCAGCGACTGTTCACCGTCTGCGCCGGCATCGTCGCGGCCTGCGGCGTCGTCTCGTTCTGCTGCGGATACATCAAAGGCTCCAGCTCGTTCACGCTGCGCAACGGTTGGTTCGCCCCCATCCGCCGCGCCGGGGAGACGCTTGCGCTTTCGGTGGTGTACGCGGCCACCGCGTTCCTGACCTCCTTCCTGATCCTCAACATCGCCAACGGCATCATCGGCACGCAGATGTTCGTGGGCTATCTGGTCGGCGCATGCGCAGGACTGTCCGGCGTCGTCGGCTACCTGACCTTCGTGCAGGCGCAGGCCATGCGCGCCAAAACCCTCGCCGCGCTGCTGCCGTTCTTCGTCATCGCGGGCGTCGGGGGAGCGGGCATGACCACCGATGACCCGTGGTGGTTCGTCAACAACTTCTCCCGACTCGGCGACCGCACCACGTTCGCCGCCTCCATGTTCAACACCACGCTGATTCTGGCGGGGCTGTGCGTGATCGTCATCAGCTACTTCTCCGTGTCCGAGCTAGTCACCACGTACCGGCAACGCGAACTGTGGCATCGCCGGCGGTTCGACCGGCCCGGCAGGGACATGCCGTGGTTCCGGGTGCGTATGGCGATACTGTCGGTGCTGCTGGCGGCGTGCGGCTGTTGTTTCATCGGCATCGGCAGCTTCCGCCAGACGCCGCACCCGATTGCCCATAACGCGTTCGCCTTCAGTCTGCCGGGCATCACCGCCGTGTTGCTGCTCGCACTGCCATGGCTGGCGCCCCTGTTCTCCAAAGCCATGTATGTGGTCTCCGATCTGATTGTGGTCGTCGGCACGGCGGCGGTGGTTGTCTGGCGGTATGACATCACCTCGATGACCAATCTGGAACTGCTACTGGGCATGCTGTTCTTCGGATGGTTCATCGTGTTCTGCCGGCAGATCGCCGCGTTGGAGGCCGACCGCATCCAGGAGCAGGTCGTTCACCTGCAGTTGGCTGCGGAAGGCGCGGACGCCGTGGACGAACCGTTGGAATCCCGCGTGGCATCCGACCGTTGATAATCGGCCCGACGGTCGACTAGGCATTGCTCCGCATGGTAAACAGTTTCCCTGGATCGGCGCCGTTCCCCGATACGATGGACACTATGAGTGAATTCCAGAACCCCTGGCCCGCACCGCTGGCCACCCGACCGTTGTCCGCCACCGTCACGATTCCCGGCAGCAAGTCGTTATCGAACCGGTATCTGATCTTGGCCGCGATGGGGCAGCATCCGGTTACGCTGGTCGGCTTGCTGCGTTCGCGCGATACGGATCTGATGATGGGCGCGTTGCGGTCGCTGGGCGTGGAGTTCCAGGTCGATCCGGATGACGAGACGACGGTGCGCGTCACACCGCCGTCATCCGGACGGTTCACCGGTGATGTGGACGTGTATTGCGGTTTGGCCGGTACGGTGATGCGGTTCGTCCCCGGACTGGCGATGTTCGCCGACGGGCCGGTGCGGTTCGACGGCGACGCACAGGCCTATGCGCGTCCGATGAAGCCGGTATTGGACGGGCTGGAGCAGCTGGGCGCGCGCATCGAATACCACGGGGAGCCGGGGCGACTGCCGTTCACGCTGACCCCGCCCGCGGTATCCGACGGGACGGGCGCGCCGGCGCATACGGTGTCCATCGACGCGTCCGGATCCTCCCAATTCATCTCCGGCCTGCTGCTGATTGGTGCGCGCCTGCCCGGCGGATTGGAACTGCAGCACACCGGCGACCATCTGCCGAGTCTTCCGCATATCCGTATGACGGTCGCCGATCTGCAGTCGGCCGGTGCCGCCGTGGACGTGGATGAGGAGCATCATCGCTGGCGTGTGCATCCGGGGCCGGTCCAGTTGCCGGACCGTGTGGTTGTGGAGCCGGATCTGTCGAATGCCGCGCCGTTCCTAGGGGCCGCATTGATTGCGGGCGGAACGGTGTCGGTGCCATACTGGCCGCGTGAGACGACGCAGCCGGGAGGCCTGCTGCCGGGGATCCTGCAGACCATGGGCGCCGAGATTACGTGGGATGGCAGGCCATGGAGCGAGGCCACTACAGGAGAAGACGCTCCTGCCGCGGCGACGTTGACGGTGTGGGGCGATGGCATGATCCGCGGTTTGGGCCGTTTCGATATGTCTGCGGCGGGGGAGATCGCCCCGAGTATCGCCGCGCTGGCCGCGTTGGCCGATGCACCGACCCAACTGGTTGGCATCGCCCATCTGCGTGGGCATGAAACGAATCGTTTGGCCGCGTTGGTGACGGAGATCCGCAGAATCGGCGCCGAGGCTGAGGAACTGGAGGACGGCATCGAGATCCGTCCGGTGCCACGCGAACGGTTGCACGGCGCGGTGATGGAGACCTATGCGGATCACCGTATGGCCACGTTCGCTGCGATGATTGGTCTGACCGTGCCGGATATCGCGGTGGTCGATGTGGCCACCACGCGCAAGACCATTCCCGATTTCGTGGGTCTGTGGTCCGCGATGTTGGACTGAGTCATTGGTTGCGGCCGGGTGCGTATGACAGCCGCCGCAGGTATAAGAAAAACAGGGGCTTCACGAATGAATCGTGAAGCCCCTGTTCTGTTGGCTCAGGCAATCAGCCCTTCACTCACTTGGCAAAGACGTTGCCGTAGGAATCCTTGCCCTCCTCGGCGATGGCGGCGGACTTGCGGGCGATCGCAAGCTCCTCGTTCGTCGGGATGACGGCGATGATGACGGAGGAATCCGGGGTGGAGATGATGCGCGGTTCCTTGGAACGGGTTGCGTTCTTCTCCAGATTCAGCTTGACGCCGAACGGGGCGAGCTTCTCGCACACCATCTTGCGGACGATGTCGTCGTTCTCGCCGACGCCGGCGGTGAAGGTGATGACATCCACGCCACCCATCTGGGCGGTGTAGTTGCCGATGTAGCCGACGATGCGGTGCACATAGACGTCCAGGGCCAGCTTGGCGTTCTCGTCGCCGGCCTCGACCAGCTTGTGGACCTCGCGCAGATCGCCGTGGCCGGTCATGCCCATCATGCCGGAACGCTTGTTGAACAGGGCGTCCAGCTCATCCACGTTCATGTGGGCGTTACGGATCAGGTGGAAGACCACAGCCGGATCGATGTCGCCGGTACGGCCGCCCATCATCAGACCCTCGAGCGGGGTCAGGCCCATCGAGGTCTCGACCGGCTTGCCGGAGATCTCGGCGGAGGCGGAGGCGCCGTTGCCGATGTGCAGCACGATCTGCTTGAGGCCTTCGGCCGGCTTGCCGATGACGTCCGGAACCACGGAGGAGATGAATTCGTGGCTGGTGCCGTGGGCGCCGTAACGGCGGATATGGTACTGGTCGGCGATCTCCTTGTTCAGCGCGTAGGTGCTGGAGGCCTTCGGCAGCTGGAAGAAGAAGGAGGAATCGAACACGAACACCTGCGGGACATCCGGCAGGAGGGCACGCATGACCTCGGCGCCAACGGCCTCGGGGCCGTTGTGCAGCGGGGCGAGCACGGCCAGATCCTTGACCTGGTTGATGGTCTTGTCGGTCACGAGCGCCGGGTCCGGGAAGATCGAGCCGCCCTGGACCACGCGGTGGCCAACGGCCACGATGCCGGCGTCGGCGAGTTTCGGACCGTACTCGTCGAAGAAGCCGAGCACGCGCTTCAGGCCCTGCTCGTGGTCGTGGATGGGCTCCTCGAGCTCATGCTTCTCGCCGTTGTACTCATGCTTGTAATGGCCGTCAACCGGCTCGCCGATCTTCTCGACGAGACCGGAGGCAATACCTTCGCCGGATTCCAGGTCGACCAGCTGGTACTTGATCGAGCTGGAGCCGGAGTTGATAACAAGGACGGTTTTCGCCATTGGGGCATCCTCCATGTGTGTCTACATTGATCCCGCGGACACGGGGTTTCCTCTACCTAGAGTACTCGCCTGATGCTACAAACCGCGTAACAGCGCGCACGAACTATGCGAAAGCCTCCCCATCATGGGGAGGCTTTCGCCGGTCAGTGTGTACCGGGTCTAGACGTTCCGCAGCGCTGACGACTTGGCGCTCACTGCGCTTCGATGGCGGTCAGGGCCACGGTGTTGATGATGTCCTGCACCAGCGCGCCGCGGGACAGGTCGTTGACCGGTCGGTTCAGACCCTGCAGCACCGGGCCGACGGCGATGGCGCCGGAGGAACGCTGCACGGCCTTGTACCCGATGTTGCCGGCACACAGATTCGGGAACACGAACACGTTGACATGGCCGGCCACATCGTTGCCCTTGGCCTTGGTGGCGGCCACGGTGGGCGACCAGGCGGCGTCGAACTGGATCGAGCCGACGACGGCCAGATCGGGAGCCTTCTCCTTGACGATGGCGGTGGCTTCCTCCACCAGATCCACATCCGGCCCCTTGCCCGAACCCAGCGTGGAGTAGGAGAGCATGCCGACCTTCGGGTCGATGCCGAAGGCCTTGGCGGTTTCGGCGGACTGGATGGCGATGTCGGCCAGCTGCTCGGCGTTCGGATTCAGGTTGATCGCGCAGTCGGCGAACACGGCCACATGATCCTTGAAGCACATGAGGAACGCGCCGGAGACCAGCGACTGGCCGGGCTTGGTCTTGATGACCTGCAGCGCCGGGCGCACGGTGTTGGCGGTCGAGTTGATGGAACCGGAAACCAGACCGTCGGCCTTGCCAAGCACCACCAGCATCGTGCCGAAGTAGCTGGCGTCGGTCAGCGTCTTGCGGGCCTGCTCCTCGGTCATGCCCTTCTTGGCGCGCAGCTCGCACAGCTTGGCGACCATCGGGACGAGCACCTCTTCGTCGTCCATGGCCTGGAAGGAGGCCTTCTCCAGCGCGTTGAGCCCCAGTTCCTTGCCGCGGGCCAGGATCGCGTCCTTGTTTCCGACGATGATCAGGTTCACGATGTCGCGTTCGAGCAGATAGTCGGCCGCCTTGATGATGCGGTCCTCCTCGCCTTCGGGCAGCACGATGGTCTTCTTATCGGCCTTGGCCTTGCCCAGCAGGCTGTACTGGAAGGCGTACGGCGTAACCGGGGCGGCGAACGGGGCCTCAAGCGCGGCCAGCACCTCATCCGCGGGCACATGCTCGTCGAAGACGGCGGCCGCGGCCTGTGCGCCGGAGGCGTCGGAGAACTCCACAGCGGGCACGGTCCACACCGGCACGTCGCCGGCCACGGCGGCCTTGACCGCATCGGCCTGGTCGTCCGGGCAGCCGGTGACGAACACGCCGAGCACGGTGGTGCAGGCCTTGGTCACAATCGCGGTGCAGGCGTCCACGGTCGCCTTGACCTGCTCCGGCGTGCGGTCGATGGCACACACGGCCAGGAACACGGGGGAGGCCAGGTCGGCGGCCACATCGGCGTTGAACGAGAAGCTGTCGGGATCATTGACGGCGGAATGATCGGTGCCGACGATCACCATCGCTTCCGGCGCGGTGGCGACCACGGCCTCGGAGTATGCGGCCACGATGTCGGGGCGGGCCCCTTCCTTGTCCTCGCGTGCGCGGCGCGGGCACACGCCGGTGGCCTGCTCGCGGGTGATGCCGGAGGTCGAAGCCCCGAGCAGCACGTCGGTGAAGGTCTCGTGCTTGCAGACCGCCGGGCGGAACACGCCGGTCTTCTTGGCGGCGGCCAGGGCGCGGACGACGCCGTAGGCCACGACGTTACGGCCGTTGGCGGCTTCGGGGCTGAGGATGCTGATGGTGGTAAGACTCACGATGTCTCCTTGTTCGTTTTTCAGTGTGACCACTACGTTCACACCACAACAGCCATTCTAACCGCGCCGGTCCATATCCGGCGTCGTGTTGTTCTGTTTTTCCTCCGACGCCTTGGAGGGTGGGGCTGCGGTGCCGGAATACGATGAGGGCCCGGGGGAGTACCCCGGGCCCTCTGGGACTACTTGACCGTGTCGGTCAGGCGGTCATCACTCGTTGTCGCCGGCGGTGGCGGCGGTGGCGGTGACGGCGCCCTGGACGTCGGTCTTGACATCCGAATACACCCAGTCGGTGTAATCCGGGTGATCGTAGCCGTTGTCGACCGCGAACTTGAAGGCTTCGGTACGGAAGGCCTCGAGCTCGTCGATCTTGTCGGCGTACTTCTCGGCGTCGATCATGCGCAGAGCCTCGGCAACGAGCTCGTAGCGATCGATGTCGTTGACGCGGACCATGTCGAACGGCGTGGTGGTCGAGCCCTGCTCCTTGTAGCCGTGAACGTTGAAGTTATCGTGGTTCGGGCGGTCGAAGATCAGGCCACGCACGTCGTGCGCATAGGAGTGGTAGGCGAACAGGACCGGCTTGTCGGCGGTGAAGATCTCAGCGAACTCCTCGTCGGTCAGAGCCTCGTCGTTCTCCTTGGCGGACTGCAGCTTGATGAGATCCACCACGTTGACGACCTTGAACTTGATGCCCATCTCGTTCAGCTTGTCGGCGGCGGCCATGATCTCCTGGGTCGGGACATCGCCGGCGCAGGCCAGCACGATCTGAGCCTCGTCGTTCGAAGCGGCGGTGGAGGCCCACTTCCACTCGGCGGCACCCTTCTCGAGCTCGGCACGAGCCTCGTCTAGGGTCAGCCAGGTGGCGGCCGGCTGCTTGCCGGCGATGATCGCGTTGATCTGGTTGGTGGACTTGTAGCACTTCTCGGCAACGGCCAGCAGCATGTTGGAGTCGCACGGGAAGTAGATGTTCACCACGTGGTCGTTGTTGAACGTCTTGTTCAGCAGCACGGAGGTGACACCCGGATCCTGGTGCGAGAAGCCGTTGTGGTCCTGACGCCAGACGTGCGAGGAGACCAGGAGGTTCATCGAGGAAATCGGCTTGCGCCACGGGATCTCACGGACGGTGGCCTCCAGCCACTTCGCGTGCTGGTTCAGCATGGAGTCGATCACGTGCACGAAGGACTCGTAGGAGCTCCAGATGCCGTGACGGCCGGTGAGCAGGTAGCCCTCGATGAAGCCTTCCATCTGGTGCTCGGAAAGCTGCTCGGTGACCTGGCCGGTGACGGCCATGTGCTCGTCGGTCAGCTCGGACAGGTAGCCGGCATCCCACTGCTTGTTGGTCACCTCGTAGGCGGCCTGCAGACGGTTGGACGCGGTCTCGTCCGGTCCGAAGATGCGGAACGAATCCGGGTTCAGCTTGATGATGTCGCGGGTGTAGACACCGAGGCGACGGGTGGCCTCGAGCTGGCCCCAGCCGTGGCCGAACTTGGAGACTTCCTTGACCTCGTAGTTGTCGAGGGTCGGGAGGACCAGATCCTCACGGATGCGGCCGCCGTTGGCGTTCGGGTTCTGGCCGATGCGCAGCTCGCCGGTCGGCATGAACGCGGTGACCTCGGGCTTGACGGCGCCGTTCTCGTCGAACAGCTCCTCCGGCTTGTAGGACTCGAGCCAGTTCTTGAGGACCTGGAAGTGCTCCTCAGTATCGCGGGCGGAAGCCAGCGGCACCTGATGGGAGCGCCACGAACCCTCGGTCTTCTTGCCGTCGATGTACTTCGGGCAGGTCCAGCCCTTCGGGGTGCGGAAGATGATCATCGGGTAGAACGGACGGGTCATGTCGTCGGTCTGGGCCGCGGCCTTGATGTCGCAGATCTCGTCGAAGACGGTCTCGAACAGGTCGGCGAAGCGGCGGTGGATCGACATGTGATCCTCATCGTCGAAGCCGGCGACGAACTCGTACGGCTGGTAGCCCATGCCGTGGAAGAACTCGTGCAGCTCTTCGTCGGAGATGCGGGCCAGGATCGTCGGGTTGGCGATCTTGTAGCCGTTGAGGTGCAGGATCGGCAGGACGATGCCGTCGGTGCGCGGGTTGATGAGCTTGTTGGACTGCCAACCGGTGGCCAGCGGGCCGGTCTCGGCCTCGCCGTCGCCGACGATGGCCGGCACGAACAGGCTCGGGTTGTTCATCACGGCGCCGTAGGCGTGCGACAGGGCGTAGCCCAGCTCGCCACCCTCGTGGATCGAGCCCGGGGTCTCCGGCGCGTAGTGGGACGGAATGCCGCCCGGGTAGGAGAACTGGCGGAAGAACTTCTGCAGGCCAGCCTCATCCTTGGTGATGTTCGGGAAGTACTCCGTGTAGGTGCCGTCCAGGTAGGACTGCGAGGTGCCGGCGGGGCCGCCGTGGCCCGGACCCATGATGATCACGGTGTTCTGCTGGTGATCGGCGATGAGTCGGTTGATGTGGCCGATGAGGAAGTTCAGGCCAGGGGTGGTGCCCCAGTGACCCACCAGACGGTGCTTAACATCATTGCGAGTGAACGGTTCCTTCATCAGCGGATTGCTGCGCAGATAAATCTGGCCGATGGACAGATAGTTCGAAGCGCGCCAGTACTTGTCGACGCCTTCGAGAGCTTCCTCGGAAACCGGAGCGTCCAGCTTCTTCCAAGGGGTGCCAATAACAGGACTCGTCATATGTACTCCTGTACTCCTGCACGGTGTTGTGCGATTGATACTTATCGTCGGTCGCGGACCTGCCGGAAACCTTGCGATTCCGCGGTTAGCCCACGTCCAATCGTTCTTAATCCTACGAGGAACGTGCGACTTTGTGGTGATTTTTTGCGGGAGCGTTCGAAATTGTTAGAAAAATTTACCGTATTGTTCATGTTTCGTGGCCGGATTGTGAACACCGAGACTCGCCGGAATATGCCGGAAAACGGCGGAAAGTCAAGCAAAAACGAATTTGCGATTCGCTCGGCGCGTTCGTTTCGCGGGCTCGGATGCGGCGTGTTGGAGGTTGCAATGGTGCGTGTTGTGACATTCTCGAACCGGTTTATCGCGCGTGCCGTGCCGCCGCGGATGTCCCCTTGAACCGCCACAATAGACCTATTCACTCCACCCTGATGAAAGAGGAGAGCTTCATGGCCACAGGTCCGGTTCTTGTTGTTGATTTCGGAGCCCAGTACGCCCAGCTGATCGCCCGCCGCGTGCGTGAGGCGAACGTGTATTCGGAACTGGTGCCCCATTCGATGCCTGTTGATGAGATGCTGGCCAAGGATCCCAAGGCCATCATCCTGTCCGGCGGTCCGGCTTCGGTGTTCGAACCGGGTGCGCCGAGCATCGACCGCAAGGTGTTCGAGGCGGGCGTGCCGGTGCTGGGCATTTGCTACGGCTTTCAGGTCATGGCCTATGAGCTGGGCGGCAAGGTGGACAAGGCCGCGTTGGGCGAGTACGGCAAGACCGCCACGGTGATCGACAAGGCCGAGGGTCTGCTGGACGGCTCCCCGGCGGATCAGAGCGTGTGGATGAGCCATGGCGTGGCCGTGGAGGCCGCACCCGAGGGCTTCGAGGTGCTTGCGCACACCGAGGGCGCGCCGGTGGCCGCCATGCAGGATCCCTCGCGCAAGCTGTACGGTGTGCAGTGGCATCCGGAGGTCAAGCACACGCCGATGGGGCAGAAGCTCATCGAGACCTTCTTGCATGAGTGCGCCGGCCTTGGCTCGGATTGGGACGCCTCCAGCATCATCGAGGACCAGGTGGCCAAGATCCGCGCCCAGGTGGGCGACGCCCAGGTGATCTGCGGCTTGTCCGGCGGCGTGGACTCCGCCGTGGCCGCCGCCCTGGTGCACAAGGCCGTCGGCGACCAGCTTACCTGCGTGTTCGTGGATCACGGTCTGCTGCGCAAGGGTGAGGTCGAGCAGGTCAAGCACGACTTCGTGGCCGCCACCGGCATCAAGCTCATCGCCGTGGATGCGGCCGACGACTTCCTGGAGGCGTTGAAGGGTGTCTCCGAGCCGGAGCGCAAGCGCAAGATCATCGGCGAGAAGTTCATCCGCACCTTCGAGAAGGCGCAGCGCCAGGTTATCGAGGAGGCCGGCGCCGAGGGCAAGGAAGTCAAGTTCCTGGTGCAGGGCACGCTCTACCCGGACGTGGTGGAGTCCGGCGGCGGCGACGGCGCGGCCAACATCAAGAGCCACCACAACGTCGGCGGCCTGCCCGAGGACCTGAAGTTCGAACTGGTGGAGCCGCTGCGCACGCTGTTCAAGGACGAGGTCCGCGCCATCGGCACCGAGCTGGGCCTGCCCGACGAGATTGTCTGGCGTCAGCCATTCCCCGGCCCGGGCCTGGGCATCCGCATCATTGGCGAGATTACCAAGGAACGTCTGGACCTGTTGCGTGAAGCCGATGCCATCGCCCGTGAGGAGCTGTCGAAGGCCGGCCTGGATCGCGACATCTGGCAGTGCCCGGTGGTGCTGCTGGCCGATGTGCATTCGGTTGGCGTGCAGGGTGACGAGCGCACCTACGGTTCGCCGATCGTGCTGCGCCCGGTCAGCTCCGAGGACGCGATGACCGCCGACTGGTCGCGCGTGCCCTACGACGTGCTGGCCACGATCTCGACGCGCATCACCAACGAATGCCGCCAAATCAACCGCGTGGTGCTCGACGTGACCTCCAAGCCGCCGGCAACCATCGAGTGGGAGTAATCTGCTCTTAAAAACGTCTTACCATTCAGGGGTGCATCCTGTGTTCGCGGGATGCACCCCGTCTCATATGTTTCGGGTTCAGACCTGCTAGCCGTACGGTGCAGAAACGTTGACTTTCTTTGTAGGATGCTAGTTTTCTACCATATTCAGCCGCCATGGCGTGATGTATCTGTCCGCTGGCTGCATGTGGTTTGGTCGGAGATGTTGACAAGGCTGAAGGTGTGAAAGACTCGGCCTTATCGTGTCTGGTGATACCCATTTGGTACCCGCGCTGTGAATTGGTACCCATTGACTGTGCGTTTTAGCTTTGCTGCCTGTCGTGTTGAACCGTTGATTGCGCTGCAAATGACAGCAATGACAGCAATGACGGCAATTTCGATACCGATGGGTTCCGTCACGCTATACATTGCGGTCATGCTCTTAGGAAGCCGCCTTGTTCCGCGTAGCGTTCGTTGAAGGGGTCATTAAGGCTATCCATGGCCCCGTTGAACCGGTTCGGAGCGTCGAAATAGGGGTGATATCGGCTTTCCCATTCAGTTTCGGAAAGATTGTCGGGATTGTATCGATCCTTCCATTGCTGATAGGATTCTGGTGCCTTTCCGTTGACTTCGGCATTCTCATAGCGACCTTCTAATGCCCATGCCCACTGGTCGATATAGCGTTCCAAGTCCGGCTGTATCGTACGCAGCACGGGAATCCCGTCCACAATCTGGGGGATAAGCCCGTGCTGGTTTGCTACCTGAAAGAGCGCGTGAACGGCCTGGACGGGGCTACCGAAGTCAAAGAAGACCAACGCACCTTCGGTGACATCGAGGGCCAGTGCCAATGCCTTGATCTGAACGCTTTTGGGCAGTCGCCTTCTCTGTTCATAGGCACGTATCGCAGTTTTGGCGCAGCCGCTGATCAGTCCAAGTTCCTCCTGCGTCAACCCTTTGTTTTTCCTTAGGCGTTGCAGTGTGTTGGCAAATTGTACGTTCCGCCATGGTTCGATTGCTGCGAAACCATTATCTGATCGACTGTATCGAAGTGGAAAATCAGCAGGGTCAAAGCCCTCGGAAAACCGGTCTTTCCACCTCTCGTAGTCATCGCGGCTGATCTCGTCATGATCGAGCGCATGGTACTTTTCCGCCCACTCGGCCAATACGGAGGCCATATACCCGTTCTTCGGCTCCAAGATTGCGAATCTTTCATCCCTCCGGCCGTCCGAACCGCTGGTGCGGGGCATGAGTCCGTAGGTCTCGCCCAGTTCGAAAAGCGCGTTGGCCGGAAACATGTCGATGTCGTAGAGGCGTAGGGCCTCCGGTCTGACATCGAATGTCTTGCTGAGTGCTTCGAGGTGGGATTGCTTCGGCGAGGACTTTTGCAGCTCGTAGTTCCGCAAGGTGGATTCGCTGATGCCGGCTCTTTTCGCTGTTTCTGCTTGCGTCAAATGTTCGCGGGAGCGCAGATCGCGTAACTTCGCGGCGAGCAGATACGACTGCCAGTACTTGCCCGACTGGGTGCGCCTGTACTCATTCGTAAGCATCTGCGCTACGTCGTACAGGCTCATAAGATACCCGCCCTTTCTGGAGATGTACGTTAAGGGCATTATACAGAAGACGCCAGTAATCTTATTTTTGTCTTATTTGTGAAGGGTGACGCTCATGATGCAGAACAGCTAAAAATTGTATTACTGTAAAAATGTGAGACATATTTAAGCTGTCAGAAGGTTCAATGCATCGTGGGCTTTATGGCTGCGTAGGGCGTTGTGCCGATAACCATCCGAATGAGCCAAGGAGGTTCGCATGTCGAAAATGGTCGATGCTGAATACGTTATGGAAGCTCTGGATGTTTCCCGAGCTACGGCGTACCGCGTCATTCGTGAACTCAACGCTGAACTCGAATCGTCGGGCATTCGAACGATTCCCGGGAAGGTGAATCTGGCCTTCTTCGAGGAAAAGTATTTCGCCTTGCCGGGGGAGGGCGGTGCGTCAGATGTCCGTTAACAAGAACCCCAAGACCGGACTTTGGGATGTTCAGGTTTGGTATCGCACCTATGAGGGGGCGAGGAAGAAGAAGCATAGGAGGGGTTTCAAGACGAAAAGTGCCGGCAGAGACTGGGAGCGTCAGTTTCTGCTTCGTGCCAACGGTTCGCCGTCGATGTCCTTCGCCGATTTCGTTGGCCTATATAAGGAGGATGTCAGACCGCTTCTCAAGCGTAATACGTTCTTGACGAAAGCGCACATCTTGGACACCAAGCTGGTGCCGGTCTTCGGCGAGATGAAGCTGAACGAAATCGCCCCGTCGGACGTGCTTCGGTGGCAGGGGCGGCTCGGGGACGCGACTAATCCCAAGACGGGCAGGAAGTACAGCATGACGTATGTCCGTACTGTTTGCAACCAGCTGTCGGCTGTGTTCAATCATGCCTGTCGCTACTACGGGCTCGGCGAGAATCCGATGCGGCAGGTCGGGAAGATCGGTAAACGTGATGCCGACGAGATGCAGATATGGACCGTGGAGGAGTACGGATGTTTCTCGGAGGCGATCATGGACAAGCCACAGGCGTTCACGGCGTTCGAGGTGCTGTTCTGGACGGGAATCCGCGAGGGCGAACTGCTCGCATTGACCCCCGGCGATTTCGATTTCGGGAAAGACCTGCTGCACATCACCAAGTCGTATCAACGGATACGGGGCGAGGACGTGATCACGCCGCCGAAGACCCCGAAGTCGAACCGGGTCATTGCGATGCCGAACGGTTTGGCCGAAGAGGTCGAGGAGTACATCGCTCTGTTCGGCGTCGGGGACGGGGAACGTGTCTTTCCGTTCACGAAGTCATTCCTCTATCGGGAGATGGGACGCGGTTGCAAACGGTCGGGTGTGAAGCGCATCCGCGTGCATGATCTGAGACACAGCCACGTGTCGCTTCTTATTGACAAGGGGTTCACCGCTCTCGCCATTGCGGACCGTCTCGGACATGAGGCGGTGGATGTCACCTACCGGTACGCGCATCTTTTCCCGTCCGTGCAGAGGGACATGGCGGATGTGCTCCAGAACCTGAGAGGTGATGGGAAATGAGTGAACGGAATCTCGACCGTCATGGCCGTTGGCGCAACGTCGCGATCTCGTTCCGGGCATCGCCCGAGGAAGCGGCACTCATCGACGCCAAGGTCGCGGCCAGCGGATTGAGCAAACAGTCGTACATCATCGACCGCCTGCTTGGTTGGGAGGTGAAGGTCGTCCCGAGCAGCCGCGTACAGCGCGCGCTCAGCGAGCAGATGAACCGGGTCTACCGCGAACTGCGGCGAATCCGGGACGGGTCGGATATCAGTCCCGAACTCGAGGAGGTGATCGCTCTTCTGGCATGTGAATTCCACGCACTCGGAACCATCGACAAACCATCAGACGTCGAGCATGAGGACATGCTCATCAAAACACTCAGGTAGAAAGGAAAAAACCATGTACGAAAAACAATATGGGGCTGAGACCCAGGAGTATTTGAGCTGTACCTCAAGCCTCCGCCCCAACGACAAGTCTAACGCAACATCAGGAACTGGTCATAAGCCTAAACTGCCGATGCACATCAACGGCATCGGGGCACAGACGCTTGCGGAAATGACGCTCTCCGAACCGGAATGGCTCGTGGACAAACTGTTGTGCACCGAGTCGCTCTGCGTCCTCGCATCGGCACCCAAGGCGGGAAAGAGCTACCTCGCACTGCAACTCGGCCATGCGGTATCGACGGGAACGCCGTTCTTCGGATACGAGACCCGGAAGGCCAGCGTCCTTTACCTCGCGCTCGAGGATCGATTCAACCGGGTGAGGCATCGTCTATGGTCAATCGCGGATGAACTCTCGGACGATTTCGAGATCGAGACCAAGATCCTTGAACTGAGCAACGGTCTTATCGACGAACTGGACGAATACATCGCACGCAAACCCGACACCAAACTCTTCATCATCGACACGCTGCAGGTCGTGCGCGGCGAAGGCAACGACTGCCACTACTCATCCGACTACGGAGACATCCGCAAACTCAAAGCATTCTCGGACGAGCACAAAGTATGTCTGCTCGTCCTGACCCATCTGCGCAAAATGTTCAGCAAAGCCGACGTGTTCACGAACATCACTGGCACGAACGGCATCTCCGGCGCGTCGGATCAGATGATGGTGCTCCGCAAAAAGAAACGCACCGCGCCGGAAAGCATTCTGGACATCACGGGAAGGGACGTGCCGGACACCAGACTCAAGCTCCGGCGAAACAATAATGGCCTGTGGGAACTGATCGAGAGTTTCACCGATGAGGAATTGACGGCAAGCGAGGTCCCCGACTGCATCAAAACGGTCGTCAGCTACATCCTTAACGACGCAAAGCAATGGTCCGGCACCGCATCGGAACTTCTCGACAAGCTCGGTCTGGATAACGTGACGCCTTCCGTACTGGGGAAATTCCTCGCACAGCACGCGGACTGGATGCGTGAGCATGGGGTTGAATATTCATACAAGCGAGCCTCCGCCGCGCGCATTGTGACCCTTACGCCCGTGACGGAAATCGACCCGGCCGATACCGGTTCCGTCGATATCGATGCACCACGACCGAACTGAACGGTGCTGACACCGTGACGGTTTTGACGATCGATCCACGTTGTCAAGGCATCGTATGATTCAAACCCCCGTAAGTGTCTCCGCGCCGGTGGCGTGTCTTCGTGGGTGGCGGCACCCCCGAATCCACGCCTCCGGCGCTCTCGCGGAATCGAGGATTCCGCTCACTTGCAAGATGTATGAAGCGTATATACAAACCGACATCAGGGGATGCCGGTTTGCACACGCTTCAATCTTGTTTTTTCAACAGCCCCGGTCCGCAATCGGAGGATTACGGAACACGATGGCCGAAGGAAGCGGCGGCGCTTCCCGACGATTGACGATGGCGGCACCGTCCAAAACGATCATGAAAGGAAACAGGAAACGGCTCATGCTGGAGAGCAAGGACAAGGCGATCCTGATACGCGTCACCGAGAAGGAACGCGCGACGCTGAAGCGCAAGGCGCGGAAATTCCGCATGCCAATGTCAGAACTCGTGCGACTGGCGCTCATCCACAGCGACCTGCTGACGGTCATATCGATCGATGTCGCCCCGCTGCGTGAACTATGTTATGAGCTAACCAAGCAGGGCACGAACCTCAACCAGCTCGCGCGGATGATGAACACCTATGGCGCGGACGCTTACAATCGCGAAGAGGTGAATCGCCTTCTTAATGAGTGCGGCGAGCTATATTTGCGGATTGGCGACGCGATGATCGCGATCGAAAAGGAACTGGAGACCGAACACATCTATGTCACGCATCCGCGATATGACGATGACGACCTCTGAAAACACGAAAGGCAGCGGAAGAAAAACGGATGATGGGCATGGATCCGACGACAAAACGCTCATGGTGCTTCACCATCGAGTTCGACGAAGCCAAGGCCGCGCGTCACTGGTACAGCGTGGACGATCTCTACGATTGCGTCGGCAGAATCGCGGAACGATTCGGCAACATACGCATCGCACACGATACATGGAAGGCGCAGCCAGATGGCGATGAGGTGATGGCGCAATGCGCCGCGCTCTCCCGACTCGCGCGAACGAAGTGGGTGATGGAGAACGTGAAGAGCTGGACAGCCTACGAGGACGACGAGCCGGAAGGACATGACTATCTGCAAGTGCTGCGCGAGGTCTCTCCGCATCTTGTCTGTGACGAGTGAAAGGGATGGAGCAATGACGAGACTTAAGGCGATGCTCAATGAGGAGGTTCCGGTGGAGCCGGTGGACGGCCCCGCCGGGATGGCAACCAAGCTGCGTGAGGTGGACGGCGATCGCCGATGGATCGTCAAGGGCGATCCGATCGAGGACTGGTGGGTGGAGATCGACGTGGACGGCCGCGAACTGCCCGGTGACTGGGAATACGACCGCGACGAAGGCTACGTGGTCTGCTCCATCGGCTGAACGCTGTCATGTGACAGGTATGCGATGTCACGGTCGAGGATTGTGAACTCGTATCGTCGTGTCGCGCCGTCGGACTCGTTGCGTTCGAGCGTGATGGAAGAGCCGTTGATGTGCAGGTGGTAGGACGGCGAAGTACAGAAATATCGCCTGGTGTTGGCGGTTTCTTCTGTATCGGTGGCAATGGGCCAGTGGAAGGCGGCGCCGTATCGTCCCGGGTGGGTTCGTTCGGATTGCATCAGTTCGAGTATTCCGATCGTGCCATTTGCACAGTCCGGCGCGTGGCATATACGTGTGTCGTCGGGCATCATGTCCAATCTTGCGCGGATGCCATTGCCGATTCTTCTCATTTCCGCTGTGCCTTCGCTCGACTTGCTGTGCCTGTTCGACACGATTCTGATTATCGCTCCGTGGGATGCGGCAACGGCGGATTGACGATGCCGTTTTCGATGGATGGTGCGGCGGTCCGTGTCGATGATGGTGAGTCGGTGGAATCTGTATTTCCTGTCCATAGTTGAGAGAGGATTGTAATAATACGACATCGTGGGTGCTTCGATTGAACATCCTGCCGCTTCCAAACGATATAAGTTCAGGATAGGGGATGCTAAATGTTGATTGTCATAGTCGTTGTTCTTGCTGTCTGCTCGGCGCTGATGTTCTACCTCTGGCGGGTCTGTCGTGAAGACGGCTTGGCATTGAATGCGATTGCCAGTATCAAAACCTCGTCAACGATGGCTTCCGAGGAGACGTGGCTCTACATTCATCGTAAGTACCGTGCGGTTTTCTGCGCAGCCGGCATTATCCTCGTCATCATGTGCATGGCACTTGTGGCATATGTAGTGGTGACCGGTGACATCAGTGGCAGACACGGCAATCTATGGTGGATTATGCTACTGGTCGGCTGCATGGCGCTGTTGGCGACGGTGATTCCCGTCGGGATCGTGGCTGACCGCGATGCGGCGCGATACAACAGGGAACACGGATACGCCCGTTGCAATGATCGATGACCATATATCCGGCTTACATGGATTCGAGATATTGTGAACGGATTCAGTGATGTTGTGGGCAGGTCGCGGGCCTGGCTTGCCCGGGTGTTCATTTCGAGGCCTTTCTCGCGGGTTCTGGCCGGGCAGGTCGTCTCGGTGACGGGCAGCAACGCGACCGCCGTGGTGGTTCCCCTTATCGCGGTCATCACGTTGAACGCCTCGTCGTTCGAGGTGGGTGTGCTGAACGCGGCCGAGTCCCTTGCCGCAGCTGTTCTGGGCATCCATATCGGGCGTTGGTGCGACCGCATCGGCCCCGACAGGACCATGCTCGTGTCCAATCTGACTGGTGCCGTCGCCACGATCGGTTTGTTCGCCGTCCTGCACGCCGGCGTGCTCTCGTTCCCGCTGCTCCTGGCGCTGCTGCTGGTCGTCGGCCTCGCCGAACTGGGGTTCGACATCTCCCGCACCGGCTACACGGTGTCACTCGTGCCCAGGGAACGTCTGCCGCACGCCAACGCGCTGATCGAGGGCGCCAACGCGATCGGCGAAGGCATCGGGCCGAGCGTCGGCGGGTGGCTGTTCGACGCGGTCGGGGCCGCCCTGTCCCTGCTGTTCGATTTCGTGACGTACGTGTGCAGCTCGCTGCTGGTGCTGCTCAACGTGCTCGAACGCAGGAAGCGGAAGACAGTGGCGTCGGAGCATACGTCCCGGCGGGACGGATCGGCGCCTGCCGAGACCGACGGGGACGGCGACGGTGATGTGCTGAGCGGCCTGCGCTTCGTCTGGGGGAACGGGATCATCCGTTCCATCGCGTTCTCCGCGGGCCAGTTCAATTTCTTCACCGCCGCGTTCTTTACGATCTACTACGTGTTCGTGGTCCGCGTGCTGCATATGGATCCCGTGGCGGTGGGACTGGCCGCCACGTGCAGCGGCATTGGCGGCATCGTAAGCTCCGTTGCGGCGGGCACTCTCATCCGGCGCATGGCGTCCGGCCCCCTGTTCATCGCCACGCTGCTTGCGCCCGCTTTGGCGGCGCTGCTCGTGCCGCTGTCGGCCCTCACGATCGGGTACGGCAACGCTGTGGTGATCACATTGGTATGCGTCTCCCAGTTCGTGTGGAGCTTCACCGTGACGGTGAACCTCGTCCTGAGCGAATCCATCAAACAGGTCACCACCCCGGAACGGCTGCTCGGGCAGGTCAGTTCGGTGGAGCGCGTCATCGCCCTGGCGGCCGAGCCCATCGGCGCGCTGGCGGGCGGACTGTTCGCGGACATGATCGGAGAGGATATCGCCCTGTACCTGTGCGCGGTGGGACTGGCCGTATCCACGGCCTGGGCGTTGGGCGAACACGGGATCCTGTCCTTCTGCAAACCGGACGAATGGCAGCGTTGAACCCGCAGCCCTGTCTTTCCTACGTGACGAAACACGTCAAGACTGGCATGATCGCAGCACTCGGGACTGGATGGTCGCTGGTTAAGTGCAATCAGTCGTATACGACAAGAACAGGCAGAGCAACATAGGTGACGATTTGAAGTTTGATATGACAGCATGCACCGGTGTCGGAATTGCCGTCACTGCCGTCACTGCTGTCACGGAACCGTTCATTTCGGGAAACTGATGCGTAGCGGAGACGGGTGTTGGATCGCATGGGTATCGGATGGGTACCACCGCAACGCTGACGAGAACGCACGACGGAGACGACATACCATCTTGCTATGTCGTGCAGCACTGATGACACGGATTCCATCATCGAGTGGGAATAAAATTCGGGACAAAACGGTATTTCACACTCCACCCCGAAACACAACAAAACCGCAGGTCAGAAGGGGGGTGGTGACGTTTTGTTGGACTCCGGTGTCCTTGTTCTTTGATTATGCCAT
>ERZ1090868.24-NODE-24-length-84222-cov-10.515143_pt1 | contig 84222 bp, 67 predicted proteins | sample MGYA00478475_ERZ1090868 | MGnify/ENA primary metagenome ERZ1090868 (study PRJEB33644, sample SAMEA5815747) | chicken gut metagenome | biome: Chicken; feature: Gastrointestinal Tract; material: Caecum | place: Ireland | collected 2019-01-01 | study: A study of the...
AAAATCTTTCTGATCATCGACAATCTGAAAGTCCACAAAAGCAAGCTTGTATCGCAATGGGCTGACGAGCACAAAGACCGAATTGAATTGTTCTTCCTGCCACCCTACAGCCCTGAGTTGAACCCGGATGAGTACGTCAATCGTGCATTGAAAACGGATATTCGAAGTCGTGCACCGGCGGCTGTAGAGGGTCTCAAAAAACGAACAATGAAAGTTATGACCAAAATGGCGCGCAGCACACGCCGAATACTCAAAATTTTTGAGATTGAACCCGTGCGCTACGCGGCTGCAGTTTGTTAACTTTTATACCTTCTCGTTAATAGGCAAAGAGGCGCTTTTGTCCCAACTTGAGGAAATGTACGGCGGCTATCGCTTTGACGCCTTAGCCGAGCAGCCGGTTTTGTCGCCGTGGTCAGTGTTGCGATTTCTCGCTGAGCCCGCGAGAGGCTTTGAGCAATACTGGTTTTCAAGTCCCGGCTTGTCGGCGAAGCTCCTGGATAATCTCGGCGAGAATCCCCTGTTGGTGCCGAGCGCTTATTCGACGGCGCACGAAGTTCGTCTCTCCGAACTTCAGGCGGCACCTCTTCCGAACGATCTGGGGCAGGTCGCGCTTCTTGCGCAAGCCGGCTACTTCACCGTCAAAAGTGTGAATGTTGCAGGCTTCGCGTCGCTCGGCTACCCAAACCGTGAGGTAACGGTCGGCATGGCGCAGATCTATGCCGACATGCTGCTCGGGCGGCGTCGATAATCTCAATCAACCGATATAAGTCATCGAGAGGAAAGGCGGCGGAAGGCATTTTCGCTGCCATCAACCTTTCAGAGTTGCCGTTCTAACACAATCATGTCTGTGAGGCGAACACCGGCATCAACGATCGGATGGTCGTAGTTCGCCGTGAAGAAGTTTTTGATTCGATAGACGCGAACGAACCCGCACTTCTCATAGAAAGGCAGTGTTGCAGGGCTTTCGCCCGTACCGACACGCAGCGCCGAAAAGCGGTTCTTATATTTTTCGACGAGGAACTCGATCATTGCACGGCCGTAGCCTTCGGCTTGATGCTCGGGATCGGTAGCGAGGTTCTTGATTTCGAGAATGCCCTCTCCTTCATCCGTTACCACGCACTCGCACTTGATGCCGTTGTCGTCCAGTACGTACATGGTGCCGCGCTCGAGGTAGCGGTCGATCATGGCTTCGCTCTCGTCGGCGAGAAGTAGGAGCGCGAGGAACCGCTTTTTATCGTCTGTAACTTCTCGAAATTTCATGTGCAGTGACCTTTCTGGCTTGTTGATTGCTGTCGACTATTCTGCGGCGAAATCCTGTTCGTGTTTCGATTATTTTGAGGGCAAGCATAACGGCAGCGCTTTCAGGGTCGCTGCCGTTATGCGCTCTGTCAAAGTGCGCCGCGTTTCGAAGTTATCTCATCCACGAGGTGACCGGCTTCGACATCTTCGGGAGCGTTTCGCTTAATGCGATCTTCAGCGATCGCGTTTTGTCACCTTGGGTTGTTGAGACAGCGCTGGCGACGACGGGCAATTCATGCTGTACAAGCATTGGAGAAAGCTGGTGCATCCGTTAACGACATCGATACGTGGATAAAGCACGTATCGGCTTCTCTTCTAAGTATTGACGATCAATAATTTTATTCACTTAAAAAAGAAAGGTGCTTCTCCATGACGGAAAGCACCTTCAAGTCATTAATACTTATATTTTTTCGATTTATGTCTTTTAAACAAAGAATTAGTTTGATGACTTTTTAATTTCAATCGCTTTAACTTTGTCTTTGTTTTTGTCACTCGTTACGATATAGGCACCGAGCAAAACAAAGACGAGTGCGATTGCTTTATCCCAAGTAAAGACGTCCATGCCGATGAGAATGGCAGTAATCGATGCGACGATCGGCTGCAGGTTCATATAGATGCTGACGACCGCTGCACTCACCGTCCGCATGCCGATCGGGATCAAAATGTACACAGCAATCGTTGCAAAAATGATTAAGAAAGCAATTTCCGTAATACCCCGCCCAATCGCCGGTGATGCATGAATTGGCTCGGTGAGGTATGTGCCAGAGAGCACCCAGTACGGGCAGACGAGAAAGGCGCTTAAACTGAAAATCCATTTCATCTGGGTGACTGCGTGATACTTGCGACTGATGTCGGCACAAATTACGAGGTAGCCGGCAAAGGAACTTACCGATACGATAGCGAAAAGAATCCCAAGCAGGTTGTTGCTCCCTTGTGCACCGGCTTCCATAGCCGCTCTCACGGCAAGGATTGCTGCACCGAAAATGCCGAACGCAATGCCAAGCATTTTTCTTTTTGTAATCTTTTCATTGAAAAAGATCGATTGCAAAATGAGAACGACGACCGGTGACAAAGCTAAGATCAAAGAGAAATAGACTGGTGTCGTGTACTTGAGACTCAAGGATGTCAGATACTGTGAAAAGATAAACCCTAAGAAGCCGCCTAGAAGGATGAGCATAAAATCCTTGCGCTCTATTTTCTGCTTTTTTGCGAAGATCTGTACGATCCAAAAGAAAAGCGCCGTGACGGCTGCGCGGATACCAATATAGGCAAATGGGCTCAAGTAGTTCAGAAGAATGTCACGCGTGACCGGAATGTTCAAGCCCAGAACGACCTGCGTGAAGATGATCAGGAGGTGGCCCGCGACGACTTGGTTTTGCTTCATAGAATTCTCTTCATTGAGATCAGAGTAACTTTACGTTTCGCGGCCTTCGGGTAATTGCCGATTCCTTCCGAAGAGTTGATTGACTCGATGAGCCTTTACTGCTCTGGACACTTTTTCCATAGGGGTTTCGAGTTCGCTGCTATCACAAATCGTCTCTCCTTTGCTCTCCGAATTCTCGTATCACAAATCGGACTCACTATTTGTCATTCTCTATTGAAAAGAGGAAATTAGTCGTTTTAAATAACCGCATAGAATGATAGTTCTAGGAGGTTATAATGACATTCGAAATTCTTACTCGTTCGCCTGCTCTTCACAAGTTAATGGCGTTTTTCGTCTGTCCTTTCAGGGACGAAAAATGGAATTACTGTTCGGGTATGGTGTTTTCAAAGGCGAATTTAAATTGCGTTTCAGAATTACTGGCGAGCATCTGATTGATGAGCGAAAAATAAACGCGTCTCTGTAGACAGGATTGGTAGACATGAATCCCGATTATTCCGTCCTTGATGTCGTCGAAATGCCGATAATGAACTCAGGTAGTCAACTTTCGACGCATGTTTCCAACTGTACAAGTACGCCGGTCAACCCAGCGCTTAAATACCTCGAGACCTTGTCTTCAGAAAATTCAAGAATTTCAATGGCAAGCAAACTCAATGTTGTCGCGAGAATGGTTGGCGCCGAGAATCTACTCGTCTGCGACTGGTCGACGCTCCGCGCAGAACATGTGCTTTCCGTCATGAAACGGCTCGAAGTCCCCGACTATGGCGAGCGCAAGCATGGTCCCGCAACTGTGAACTGCTATCTTTCCGCCTTGAAAGGTGTGGCAAAAGCGGCTTGGCTTTCAGGGCTGATCCCGCACGAAGTTTATCTACGGATTCAAGCAGTTCGCCAGCGACGCTTTCACCGGCTCCCGACTGGGCGCAGCCTCACCTTCTCCGAATCCAAACAGTTGGTGGCGGCTTGCGATCTTTCTTCACCCAAGGGTTGCCGCGATCGGGCGATTCTGCTTCTCATGCTCGGCTGCGGTTTGCGACGCGGCGAAATTCCTGGACTCATGCTCGCGCACTACAACATCTACGACCGCTCTCTTTCCGTCATCGGGAAAGGCAACAAGGAGCGGCGTGTCTTCCTACCCGATCAGGCAGCGGCAGCAGTCAATGCATGGATTAATAATTTTCGTGGCGCAGAGCCTGGAAGGCTATTTGGACGAATTTATAAGAATGGACGCATTTCACTTGAGCATCCAATGGCAGCTCGTTCGATCGGCGACATCCTCGCGGTCCGCATGAGCAGTGTCGACTCGCCCGAAGACGCATTCGGCCGCAGGCCGAAGACAACTTCGCACGATTTGCGCCGAACCTTCGCAACTCGACTTCTCGACGAGAACATCGACATTGTGACGGTCAAGAACATGATGGGCCACGCGAGTGTGACGACGACCGCCCAGTACGATCGCCGCGGCGAGGATGCGCAGCGCGCGGCGGCGAATCGAGTTCGAATCTAACCATTTACCGAAACCAAGACAATTTCGGTTCCGACTCCACCCGCATTTGCTCAGCGTCGGTAAAGCATCATCGACGAACCTTTTGCATTGGAAGAAAGCCGTGGCAAGCGTAAAACATGCAGGAATGTTCGCGAATCATCGTCGTTAGGCTCTGTAAGAATACCTCGAGACCCGTCGATCTCGGCCACTTGCCATGTTCTTTCTAATGCAGGACGAAGAAGATCATACCCAAAGCAGCAAAGCTGATAGCGACTCTCGACAGCAAGTCTTCCGAACAAAATAACCGAGTTAAGGTTAGATATGTTTCTACGTAGCGCGCATTGATTTCACTATGTATCAGCGCATGATTCGAGTTGCAGCATTAACAAGCAAAATGACAAAAAGCGTTGGTTGTCGGTACGTAAGTCCGACTTGAGTGCAAGGTCCTTAATTCGGTCTGCTTCTTTCGTGGAGTTATTCATTCAAAGATCTGACACCAAATCGAAGTTTTCAAACGATATCTCTCCGAGTCTGGCAAGCGGTTTGGTTCATTGAAGCTTAATCCGCTCATGACTTATTGACTTACGGTAAGGGTCGGATTCAAGTCGACGGCGCCCCTCCCGAACCTTCTGGCTTAGTGGTTGTCGAGAATATCCATGACAGCTTCAAACTGTGCGTCGGTCAGATAAGTGACGTTTCTGTCGAGTCGTGAAGCGAACACAGATCCGAGATCTTCTACAATGAGATCCGTTTTCGTCAAAATCGAACTTTTGAAAAGTTTATCCAGTCTTTTTGTAGTGAACACTGAAAGTCGAACTTTGAACGCGACAGACATATATTCCTCATTTAGGTTGCTTATCTTGTCTATTAATCAGATCATATTGCAAAATGCAATACATAAAGATAGATAGATAGATAACATCGATTGTCCGTCTTGTTTGAATCAGAAAAGAGCCCGCTTGTTAGTGATGAAAGCTCATCTTTCAAAGAGACTAAATAAAACGGACATTGTCTAAGGAAAGGTTAATGCTATTTAGCATTATGAAGGTAATCTTTCCGAATCAAAGTTCGAGCTCAAAGACCTTTCAGCGAAAGAAGACGTTTCGAATGTTAGGACGATCTCAAGGTCGTCTATCGTGTCGTTTTTAATAACCGCGTATTCGACAGCTTCAGCCTGCGGGGCAATTGCCGATTCCGTCCGGCGTTTGCAGGGCCAACCTGAGGTTGATGCCTCAATGACGGTTCTGGACTCATACAAAAACGCCGGTCTCTTCGAGAGTCGTATCGAGGAGAAACCGGCGCTTTGTCTTTTTGGACTCGCCTCAGCGAAGCCCGTTGAGGTTAAGTGCCCCTTGCTGCGAGAGGATGAGTTCCTTGAGCAGCTGCGCGAGAACGCGCTGCTTTTCTACGGGCATCCCCTTCATGAAGTCGTTTTCAACGCGCATGTGCGCAGTCACGGCCTTGAGTGTCAGGTCGCGTCCGGCGGGTGTCGTTTTGAGAATGACGCCGCGACGGTCATCGGGGTCCGGCAGGCGCACGACGAGCCCCTTCTCTTCAAGGCGCTTGATGCGGTTCGAAAGTCCCCCCGAGGTAATGAGGATCTTCGTCTGGAGAATCTTCGGGGTGATATCGGCTTCGGGGTTTCGCACGAGCACGGCGAGCACCTCGAATTCACCGCGAGTGAGGCCGAAGCGTTCGAAGTTTTCGTCGACTCGCCGTGCGATGTAGTAGCCGAGACGCACGAGACGCGCCACGCAGGGCAGGCCCTGAGCGGGAAGATCGGGCTCCTCCGCGAGCCACTCTTCCTGCAGTGAGTCCACAAAGTCCTTCAGGTCGACGTAGGGATCGCTTTCGACGACCGGCTGCGGTTCCGGTCGCATTGGCCTGCCGTTCATATAGGTATTCATTTTTTTATTTGTACCTCTTTTGCGCAAAAGGGAACGGGCGGCAAAGGAAAGGATGACGACGGGAAGTCCTTCACGCGCCCGCTTGCTACAGGGTAACAGAGAAAAAGACGCCGCGGTAAGGGTTTTCAATGGAAACTTTGAAAAACCCTGTCCCAGCGGCATTTCAGACGAAAAAGCGGTGCAAATGCGTACGGCAAATGCACCGCTTTTTGCTCTTTTCGTGCTCCCCTTAGGTTAACTAACGGGTGCCTTCCCTCAGTCCTGACGCTCGAGGTGACGGATGAGGAGCGAGCGGTAGATCGAGAAGATCGTCATGAGGCGCTTTTCTTCGAAGTCGAAACCGGCCGTGTGGTGGCCGCCTTCGAGCTTCGAGCCCACGACGATGTAGGCGCCCTGGCCGCCTTTTTCCTGCACGCGCTTGATCATCACGGTGGCGTCGTCCGAGCCGTTGAAGTTCATCGTGTGTTCGACCTTCTCAACATAGGGTGCGGTCTTGGCGGCTTCGATCGCGTAGTTTTCGGCTTCACTGTCGGCGACAAAGTCGCTCGCTTCGCCCTGGATGATGTAGCTCGATTCGCATCCGTACATGCGGGCGGCGCCTTCGACGCGGGCGATCGCTTCTTCGAGCATGTAGCGGTTGATCTTTTCGTTTTCGCCGCGCACTTCGGCCTGCATGTAGGCGGTCGAAGCGATGACGTTGCGGCCTTCGCCGGCGCGAAGCGTCCCGACGTTGATGCGGGTCATCCCTTCTCCGTGGCGCGGCAGCGCCATGAGGGCGATTGAGGCGGTCGAAGCGGCGAGAAGCGCGTTGCGGCCCACTTCCGGCTGCATGCCCGCGTGCGAAGGCGTGCCCTTGAAGGCGAAGTCGACCTTGCAGGTGCAAAGGAACTTCTCGGGCGCCGTTACGACCGTGCCGCCCGGGATGTCGCAGCCGATGTGGATCGTGTAAAAGAAGTCGATGTCGTCAAGGATGCCGCTTTCGGCCATCGGACGTCCGCCGCGGCAGCCTTCTTCGCCGGGCTCGAAGCAGAACTTGATCGTCCCGCAGAGGTTGTCTTTATTGGCGACGGCCCATTCGGCGACGGCAAGCAGAACGGCCTGGTGGCCGTCGTGCCCGCAGGCGTGCATGAAGCCCGGGCGCTGAGAGGCATAGCCGCCCGCGACCGGACGGTGCTTCGGATCGGTCGATTCGGTAACGCACACGCAGTCGAGCTCGGCGCGGATTCCGATCACGGGGCCGGGACGGCCCGTTTCGAGGATGCCGACGACGCCCGTAACGCCGTCAAGGCGAGCGAGGATCGCTTCGGAAACACCCTTCTTCTTTGCGTCGGCGAGAGCTGCCGCCACCTGCGACTCAACGGCGCCCGCACGGAATTCCGTGTTGATGACTTCTCGGCCGCAGAGCGTGCGGATGCCGAGCGACTCGAGCTTTTCGATTGCGCGGGCGCTTGAAACGAACTCGCTCCAGCCGGGTTCGGGCCAGGCATGGATTTCTTCGCGCGCCTTGATGAGCGCCGCTTCGGTAATGGGTTCGACGTACTGACGGGTCATGATTTGTTCTCCGGTTTCAAATCAAAAGACTCAGAGGTAACGGAAGAAGGCGATCGCGAGAACGGCGGCTTCGCCCACGAGGAGCGGCACGGCCGTACGCTTGACGATGTTGAGCGGATTTTCGCGGATCGTGGCAGCGACAATGATGACGACGGCGGCCACAGGCGAAACAGCGCGGATGAGGTTCGAGGTGCACTGCATCGGGAGTGCAACCATGATCGGGTCGATGCCCGCTTTTTCAGCGATCTGCGGAATGAGTTCGATGAAGGAGTAGAAGACGGCGTTGCCCGAACCCGAAATGAACGTGATGAGGCCCGTGATGCCCGAGAAGGCGAACATGAGGCCCGTGTCGGCGCTCTCGACGCCCTGGAGCGAATTCGAGATCATGTCGATGAGGCCCATCGAGGAGAGACCCGCAACCATCGTTGAGGCTGCGACGATGAGGACCACCACCTTCGAGAAGCCGTCGCCCATGCCCTTGAAGAAGAGATTGGCGTCGCCGAGGAGCTTCTTTCCGTTCGTCGTCGGGTCGTTGCGGCGGCGAACGATTTCGCACGCGAACGCAAGCGCAAACGAGAAGAGCGTGATTTCAACGAGGCCGACCTTCGCAGACTTGAAGAAGAGCCAGAAGAAGATCGTGAGAATGAGCGGGAGCACCGGGAAGATGGCGTAATAGGTCGGCGCTTCTACGTTTTGCTTGAGTTTGGACTCGTCAAGGCTCATCTCACCCGAAGCCGGCGACTTTTTGTCCATATAGCGCTGCCAGAAATAGTGCGCAAACCCCATGATAATGATCGCCGGAATCGTGATCGGCGCATGGTGGTAAAAGACGTAGTCGACGACGTGTTCGAACCCGAGAACGCGGGCAGCAACGACGTTGTCGCCGCCCAAGGGCGTCGGCACGATAGTGGCGGTCGTCGCAATCACGCCCGCAGCCGTGAGCGGCGTCATCTTCGCCGCGCGCAGCACCGGGTAGAGCGTTGCCATGAGGATGACGGCAAGGGACGCCGCACTCGGAATGATGATCGAGAGAAGCGTGCCGAGCCAGAAGACGAGCGGCACGAGGATATAGGGCGAACGGATGCCCGAAAGCGGCTTCGAAAGGACTTCAATCACCTTCTGGTTTGCACCGATATGCGACATGTAGGCTGCAAAGCCGAAGAGCGTCAGAATGATAAGGCCCGCGTTCGAGTACTGCTTCACGAAGAGGTCGCGCACGACCTTGAAGGGATCTACCCATGAGAGGCCCGAGCTTGCCTTGGCGGCAAGTACCGGATGGCCGAGAAGAACGGCGAGATAAAGGAGAATGAGGCCCGTCACGAAGAGCACGACCTTGGCGTCGTAGTTCTTCGCAATAGCCCAGCCTGCGAGCACAAGAGCGATGAGGCAGAGTACTGCTTCGAGCATGGCGATGGATATCCGCTAGAGGTTGAGTTTTCGAGGTGCCGATCCTTATCGGCGCGCCGACCGCAAAATCCAAAAGCCCGCGGTTCCGCTTTCGACGGAAGTTCGCGGGCCTGCGCCTCTTCTAATGAGGTTTCTCCGTTTCGCTCGAAGTTTGGGCTTCTTCGAGTCGGGATCAAGCTGTCAGGGCGCCTAATGGGCGTGAGGGAAAATAAAAAGACGAGAAAAACTTTCTCGCTTTCCTTCGCCGTCCTTTCGGCTGCCGCCATAATGCGCCTATTCGCGCGAAGATTCTTTGTGAAAAGAGGTTTTTCGTCTTCACGTGAAGTAACTAATATTGAAGCTTATCGGCTTTCTCGATAAACGGTCTCGTGTTACCGATCGAGAACAGCGGGGAATCCTGTTTTCTCAGAATATTTCCCCTTCTGGCTTCAGAATGCGCCGCCCTTCCCCTCGTGCGGGCGACCATTCAACATGTCGCCAGATGTACCAGGTCCCGAGTCCGAGGCAGAAGCCGTAAACGGTATCGGACGTCCAAATGAGCGCAACGCTTGTTGTCGCCGCCGTGATGAAGGCGACATACGCAACGTAGACAACCGAGGATGCGATACAGGTGATGAAGGAAGGCCTCGCGAAGCCCAAGGCGCCGATCACGAAGTAGTAGAAAAAAGGCGGCGTCGTGACAATGTAGCTCGCAAGCATCACATAAAAGGCAGGCTCCGACGCGTCAATAACTTCAGGAAGATTCGTGAACCACCCGAGCACCCACTGAGGGAAGAGCCCGAAGAGAATAACGACGGGCATCATTGTCGCAAAGGAAAGAGAAAGCCCTCTTTTCACCACCGCGTTGATGAGATCCGAGCGCCCAGCCCCGTACAGATTGGCAGCAATTGAGCCGCACGTCGTACCGAAAGCGTGAACGAAGAGGAATAGGAGAGATCCGAGCTGCCGTACGACATTTGAAATCGCGAGCGCCCGTTCGCTTACGTGTTCTACGGCGCCGAAGAAATAGATCCAGGCGCCGATCGAAACGCTTTCCTGCAGCATCAGCCAACGTCCGAGGTTGAAGAGCTTGAGCTGCATGTCGCGATCAAAGGTCAGCGACCCCGCGAGCGAATGCTTTTCTATCTCTCCGTCGCGAACAATTTTCCCGGCAAGAAAAATTGCACAGGCGACTTCGCTCAGGGCCGACGCTATGGCTGCTCCCGCCGTCCCCATCGGCGGAATCGGTCCCCAGCCGAAGATGAGGAGCCAGTTGAGAACGCAATTCGTCGCGACCATGACGACCGAACTCCAGACGAGTATGCGCGTCTCGAGAATGGCAATAAAGAAGGTGCGAAGAAGCACGCAGAAAAAGGCCGCCGGCATGCCGACGCCGCGCCAGAAGAGGTAGTCGGCCGCGGCCTTGCTGACAGCTTCGGAGTCGGCAATATGCGACATGATTGCGTCCGCACTCAAGACAAGAAGCACTGCAACGGCCAATCCCAAGGAAAAAAGAAAGAGTCCCGCTTGCCTGAAAACGCGTCCGAACGCAGCATAGTCTCGCGAGCCGTTCGCTCGTCCCATGAGGGACTGTGCGCCGATCGCGTAGCCCAAGGCCTGAGCAATGAAGAAAAAGAAAACGACGCTTCCGAGCGCTGCAGCGCCGAGCTCAACCTCGCCGACTCGCCCGAGAAAAACCGCATCGGTCATGCCGATCAGCTGCTCGAGCAGCAGTCCGAAAAGAATCGGAGCGGCATTCTTGAGAATCGCCCTGCTCGAGGTGTCCGTCAGAGCGACTGCCGCACCCGACGCATGCAAACGTTCGTCTAACTTTTTCGTCATACAATCCTCAAAAGTACGAAGTCGCCCTTATTCGGCCTCACATGACGGCGGAGCGGCCGGCGGGAAAAGCGGGCGAGAAAAATGCGACCTCGTACGTGCCGGTCCTTTCCGGGACCGGCAGATGTGCCTATTTTTGCGGCCTATTTTTTCATGCCGTCAAAGAACGGCGACTTCGCTTTCGCTTTGCCAGAAATCTTGTCGACCGTTACCTCCCAAAGGGCGACGTCCTCAATGCTGCCTTTGATCGTATCGAGCTGTTTTTCCTTGCTTTGCGACGACGCGAAGCGCTGTGTGTAGGCTTCGAAAATTTTCTGCATTTCGGCGCGGTCGGTTACCAATCGAGCAGATCCAGCGATCATGGCCGACACGTACTTTACCGTGAACTCATCTTCTTTGAGCGGATCCGTTCCTATCCAGACGATCGAAACCTTCGGATTTTGTCTGAGGTTCTCAAATTTGCGGCTCTTAGGATCTTTCGTGCCGTGTATATAGATCCTGCCGTTCAGAAGAAGCGGCGTAATCGGTACGGCATACGGAACGCCTGACGCATCGGCAGTACCCATGACGGCATTGGGCGTGTTTGCTATGACATACCAAGCTTCCTCTTCGCTCAAAAGATAGTCGGTCCTGCGAACCGGGCGTTCTGTTGAAGTTGCGGTGTGCGCTGCCTCAACAGAAGCCGAGGCGGCGATCCCGGTAGCAAGACCGACGAGCAAGTTTCTGCGTTGCATAGTTTTCTCCTTTTCGAGTAATGGAGCACCAAGAATTGCGATCTCAAATTTGCTCCAGCGCCGCCCGCAGCAGTGCGGCGGGCGGTTTGATTATGCCGAACGGGAATCTTGCAGCTTCATCGGTTTTTCTCTTAAGCAAACTACCCGAAACGTCTTTGCGCCGGCATTATTGCGGCGTTGAAATATCTATGCCAAAAAATGCTTCGGAGAGCTTCTTGAGTTCTCCAGACGCGCGAAGTTTTTCAATCGCTTCGTCAATGGCTCTGCGAAGCGAATCGCTCTGAGCTCCTTTTTTCATGGGAATACCGATTTCGCCTGCCTGCGGAACGAAGCACGCAATGCGGATAGGGGCATCGGGGTGCGACTTTTTGTAGTCGTGGAAGGTGACTTCGGAATTGAGCGTCGCATCTATGCGGCCTGAAAGCAGAAGCTCGAACGTCTGGTTGAGATCGTCGACGCCGATCACCTCTGCGCCGGCCTTTTCGGCTGTTTCAGCATAGGTGCTCGAGATGGTGTTGGCCGTCTTTTTGCCCTTGAGGTCTCCCATGCCATTGATTGCGTTGTTTTTCTCGAGCACGATCACAGCCACGCGGTCGAACGCGTAAGGAATCGAAAAGTCATAGGCGCGACGGCGCTCTTCTGTAATGCCCACACCGTTCACCATGATGTCGTAGCGTCCGGCATCAATCCCGGCGAGGAGCCCGTCCCATTTGCCTTCTACGAATTGCGGCTCGACCCCGATTGCTTCGGCAATTTTGCGGCCGACCGCAACGTCGTAGCCCGTGAGGACGCCCTTTTGATCGTGATACGTCCAGGGCGACCAGGTGCCTTCCATGGCAATGACAAGCTTGCCGCGTTCGCGGATAACCGCGAGGCTCTCGGTTGCTTTCGCAGAACCGCGTTGCGCTTCAGCCTTCGTTGCTCCCGAGGCGCCTTGCGCGGGAGCCTCCTTTTTTTCGGAGCAGCCTGCGAGCGTGAAGCCAGTCAAAATTGCGGCGGCGCCAGCAGTGCCACGCAATAGAACTTCTCTCCTCTTCATATTTGTCTCCCTTGGGAATTCAATTGTTGCGAATTCAGAATTTCTGTATTTGCGTCATCTGCGGAAAGTTTCGAGGAAGGCACGCGTTCTTGCTTCCTTGGGGTGCCGGAAAAACGTGTCTGCGTCGGCAAATTCGACGACGCGCCCCGCTTCAAGGAAGAGCGCCTTCGTGGCGACGCTCTCGGCGAAGCCGATCTCGTGGGTCACCACGATCATGGTCATGCCTTCGGCAGCAAGCGAACGGATTGTAGCGAGCACCGATTCGGTCAATTCCGGATCAAGCGCGGAAGTCGGTTCGTCGAAATAAATGATGTCAGGGCTTCCGCCCAAAGCACGGGCAATTGCGACACGCTGCTGCTGACCGCCGGAAAGCTCGCTCGGGTAGTTGTCGGCACGATCCGAAAGGCCGACGCGCTCGAGCAGCGCTCTGCCCTTCTCTTCAGCATCCTTCTTTGAAAAACCGCGTGCCGTGATAAGCGGTTCCGTGATGTTTTCGAGCGCCGTTTTATTGAGAAAAAGGTTGTAATTTTGAAAGACAAAAGCGGTACGTCGACGAATGCGCAGAACGTCTTTTCTCGATATCGAAGCGAGGTTGAACGTCTCCCCTTCGAAGTTGAGTTCGCCTGCATCGGCATGTTCTAGAAAGTTAAGGCAGCGCAGCAGCGTCGTCTTTCCCGACCCGCTCGGCCCGATCACGACAACGACGTCGCCCTTTGCGACCTCAAGATCGACACCTTTGAGGACCGGCTCGTCGCCAAAGCGCTTTTCAACACCGCGCACTGTGAGCATGACCGTCTTATTCCCTTTGTTTTGCATCCGTTTATCGCTCCGTCCTCAGTGTTTCAGCGGCGGCCGTACGTGTTGAGGCGCTTTTCGCCTGCTGTCTGCAGCTTCGTAAGAACCGTGCAGAAGATCAGATAAATGAGGCCTACTTCAACGTATAGAAGAAGCGGTTCGTAGGTGCGTGCGACAATTCGCTGCGTTGTCATGAACATTTCCGTTACGGTGATGTTTGCCGCAAGCGACGTATCTTTCACCATGCTGATGAGGCTGTTGCCCAGTGTCGGAAAAGCCGTTCGGAACGCCTGGGGCAGAATGATGCGGCGCATCGTCTGCATGTATGTCATCCCGCTCGTCAAGCCCGCCTCGAGCTGCCCCGTCGGTACGGATTCGAGTGCCGCGCGCATGGTTTCGGCGCAGTAGGCGCCCTCGTTGATCGAGAAGACAATGACCGCAGCGGCAAAAGGATTGATGAGGAACCCCGCGTGCGGGAGTCCGTAAAAAACGACGAAAAGCTGCACAAGAATCGGCGTGCCGCGGATCACCCAGATATAAAAGCGGGCGAACTCCCTGAGCACGGGAACCTTTGCGTACTGGATGAGCGCTACGGTTACGGCAATGGCGAGCGCAAGCGTAAACGAAATTGCCGTGAGCGGAATCGTGACCTTGATCCCGGGAACGAGAATCTGCCAGAAGGAATCGATGAAGAGTTCCGCGAGTCTGCCGTCCATGCTGCGCCTTCCGTTTTGTTGTCTCTTTTGTTTTTAAGCGATGCGTCTTGTTGTCTTTCACGACGTCGGGCAACGAAAAGATGGATTCGCCCGGTATTGAGCGCCTGCTTTCGCCCGCCTTCTCGAACTGATCAAATCTTAGCAACGTAAGCGCAAGCGCAAATATCCTTTTCGACCGCAAGATTGCTCTTTTCGCTTGCGTGCGGGCACAGATGAGAAACTCTGACAAGCCGTCTCGCGAGTTCGCTTTTCGGCTCCAGATTTTCCGGAAGGTCAAGGCGGATAAACGTTGACCGTCCTTTCAACGAACTGTCATCGAAACGTCAATTGAGCGTCCTAAAATTATCTAATAGGCGAGTCCGTCCGCACAGAGCCGCCAGCTTTTGGCAAAGACTTCAAACGGAGGGAAGCCGCCAGCCGATTCAACCACGAAAAGAGAAGAGAAATGGAAGATAAAACAGTCGCCGCACCCGCTTCGACCGCCGCAGCCGGCGCTGCTCCCGCCGTGCCTGAACCCGCAGCTGTGCCGAAGACCGTCCAGGCGACCGTGGGTGCAAACGAATCCCAAACGCCGGCAGTCGACGCCGCTCAGTCTGTCGAAGAACCCGAGGCCGCAGCCGCTACGCCCACGGCTTCGCCCGCCAGGCGCGTGCGTCGTACGCGCGCCGCTGCTGCCAAGTCCGAAACGGCTCCCGAAGCAAAGGCCGAATCCGTTGAGAAAGTCCAGGAAGAGCCTGCAAAGGCAGTGAAAACTGCGAAGGCAGCCAAGGGAAAGACCGCGAAGGCTGCAAAATCGGTGAAGACGGCCAAATCGACCAAGACGACGAAGAGCACGAAGACTGCACGCAAGGCCGTCAAGGCGCAGGAAGACTCCGAGGACCTGCCGGTCCTGCCGCCCGTCGACGGGATCCCCTCTCTTGACGATCCGGCACTCTTCATCAACCGCGAGCTTAACTGGATCGAATTCAATCGCAAGGTTCTCGACGAAGCCTGTGATCCGAACGAGCCGCTTTTGGAGCAGCTCAAGTTCCTGTCGATTTTCTACAACAACCTTGACGAATTCTTCATGGTTCGCGTAGCGAACATTTTCCGTCAGTACAACGCCGGCGCACAGTCGACGTCCGCCGACGGCTTGTCGCCGGCAAAGCAGCTGACGGAAATCCGCCGCCGCGTGGTAACGATGCTTAATCGCGCGCAGGACCTCTGGAAGAATCGCCTGCAGCCGTCCTTGGCCGACAAGGGCGTGCGCATTGTCCGCTACAAGGATCTCACCGAAAAGCAGAAGACCTTCCTCGAAGGGTATTTCGAAAACGAGATTTATCCGATTCTGACGCCGCAGGCGATCGATGCCGGTCATCCCTTCCCGACGATTTCCAATGTGAGCCTCAATTTCCTCGTTGAGCTCAAATCGAATCAGGACGGCACGACTCGTTACGCTCGACTGAAGAATCCGAACAACATGCCGCGTTTTATCTTCGTGCCGCGCACGAAGCAGTCCGCTTACGGCGAGCTCGGCTTCAATTCGAACGGGCGCGATGACGACATCATTCTGCTCGAAGACTTGATCCGCGAGCATCTCGACAAGCTGTTCCCGGGCCACACGGTCGTGAAATCGGTGCTGTTCCGCATCACGCGCAACACTGATATTGAAATCGAGGAAGACGAAGCCGATGACCTTCTTGAAGCCGTAAAGGACTTCGTCGAACAGCGCCGCTTCGGCGACATCATTCGACTTGAAATTGAAAATTCGGCCGATACGCCGCTTCTTAATTTCCTCGTTGAAAAGCTCGATCTGCTGCCCTTCCAGATTTACCGCACGAAGGGTCCCATGGCGATGAGCGAATTCATGCCGCTCACCGGTCTCGACCGCCCGCACCTGAAGGAGTCGAGCTACAAGGGGGCCGAACCCGCTTTCATCGAAAACGGGAGCGTCTTCGAGACGATCCGCCAGAACGACGTTCTTCTCTACCATCCGTACGAGAGCTTCTCGGGCGTGCTCGACTTTATCCGGCGCGCCGCGGACGACCCGCAGGTCGTCGCTATCAAGCAGACGCTCTACCGCTGCGGCAGCAACAGCCCGATCGTTGCTGCCCTCATTGATGCGCGCAAGCGCGGCAAGCAGGTCACGGCAGTTGTTGAACTCAAGGCCCGTTTTGACGAAGAGCGCAACATCAACTGGGCCGAAGAAATGGAAAAGGCCGGCGTCAACATCGTCTACGGCTTTGCGGGCTTGAAGATTCATGCCAAGGTGTGCCTCGTCGTCCGGCGCGAAGCCGAAGGCATGACGCGCTACGTCCACATTTCGACCGGCAACTACAACCCGGGGAGCGCGAAGATCTATACGGATTTCTCGCTCTTTACGGCCGACAAGGAAATCTGCGGCGACGCTTCCGACCTCTTCAACGTGATGACGGGGTACTCGAACCAGACCGTCTACAAGAAGCTTGTTATTTCGCCGCACTCGACCCGCAATGCGATCATCGCCGGGATCATGCGCGAAATCGAAAACAAGAAGGCCGGCAAGGACGCCGAGATCGTTCTTAAGTGCAACCAGCTCGTCGACCGCAAGATCATCACGGCCCTCTACCAGGCAAGTCAGGCCGGCGTGAAGGTCTCCCTCATCGTGCGCGGCATCTGCTGCCTGCGTCCGGGGCTCCCGGGCGTGAGCGACAACATCCGTGTCGTGAGCATCGTCGGCCGCTTCCTCGAGCACGCGCGCGCCTACTGGTTCAAGAACGCGGGCGACCCGTATCTCTTGATCGGTTCGGCCGACCTGATGCCCCGCAACCTTGACGGGCGCATTGAAGTCCTCGTGCCGATCCAGGATCCGGCGCTCAAGAGCCGAATCAAGGCAACGCTCGATCTGCAGCTCGCCGACAACGTCCAATGCTGGGAGCTTCAGAGCACGGGCACCTACAAGCGCCTCAAGGTTCCTGCCAAGGGCAAGGCACTGAGTTCGCAGGCGGTGCTCGCGAAGCGCTACGGCTACGCGGCCTAAGTGCGACGTGAGGACGCGGGGAGCATGCGCTTAGCGCTTCTTCTCTGCGTTCGCCCGTTGCCGCCAGAAATAAAAACAAGCCCGGCTTTCGCATAGGAAGCCGGGCGCGTTTTTATCGGGCGACTTCGTAGTCGTTATGCCCGTTAGAAAAGGAAATCGGTCCGAATTCCGTCCTATTACCGCCGACTGGCTGGGTGATCAGTTTGCACCCGGCTCCGGGATGGGACCGATTGTTGCCTTGAATTATAGGTCGATCGATCGCGGCGTAGAGCCGATTGACGGTACTTCACGCGTTTCTCACCGTCTGATTTTCCCGTGCCTTCATATGTTTACGAGAGTGTCGCGGTCTTGACCGATCGTCACGCAAGCGCTTCGTTCGGGGCATTGAAAGCACGCAGGAAAGTCAGATGCTTTTCGTATTGATCGAGCACGTCGTTGATGATCTGCTCTCGACTCCAACCCATGAGGTCGTAGTCTCGGCTGCCTTCGCGCAGGAACACCTCGGCGCGCGTGAATTCGCTGCGGTCGCTCTCGGGCGTCGTTTCCGGGCTTTCGTAGTGGCGAAGTCGCACTTCATAGAGAAAGTCGGGTACTTCGCGGTATGAGATGCGAAGCGAAATGCGCTCTTCGTGTTTCACGAGCACCGTTCGCAGCGATGCCTTTTTGAACTCGGCCGCCACCTCTTCGAGTGCGGGCGCTATCGTATCGTCGAACCAGCACTTCACTTCCGCTTCGTCCGGGTAGGCAACGATCGTACGAAGTCGCCCGCGCCAATCGGCGGGCGCTCGAACGCCGACGGCGGGCGTGACGGTACGCTGCCGCGTCTGGCGTCGCATGTCGTCGTAGCGAAGCCACCGCAGAAGTCCGAAGAGCGAAGCGAGGAGCACAACCGCAAAGGGCAGTGCCGAGACGAGCGTCATCGTTTGAAGTGCTTGAAGACCCCCTGCCTCAAGAAGCACCGCTGCAGCGACTGCCGGGAGCATCGCCCAAAAGACACGCTGGAGCGCAGGCGTGCGCCGGGCACCTCCGCTTGCGATGGCGTCCGATACAAACGCACCGGAGTCGGCTGAAGTGACAAAGAAAATCACCACCATCGTCAGGCCGACAGCGCAAAGCACGGGCGTAAAGGGAAGATATTCGAAGAACTTGAAGAGTGCCGTCGAGACGTCCGCGGAAACCGCTTCGGCTAGCGCCGTCCCCTGCCCGCTCATGATGAGGTCGATGGCGGAATTCCCGAAGGCCGTCATCCAAAAGAGCGTAAAGCCCGCCGGAATCAGAAGCACGCCTGCGAGGAACTCTCGAATGGTTCGGCCGCGCGAGATCTGCGCAATGAACATGCCGACAAAGGGCGACCAAGAGATCCACCAGCCCCAATACTGCAGCGTCCAACCACCGAGCCACTCGGTGTTTTGCGGCTCGTACGCGTAAAGCGTGAAGGTCTTCGAGACAATCCCGGAGAGATAAATGCCGGTATTTTCAACGAAGTGTTTGAGGAGCGCCGCAGTCGGCCCGAATGCGAAAACAAGGAGCAAAAGCAGGACCGCGAGGACGAGATTCGCTTCGGACAACAACTTGATGCCGCGGTTGATGCCCGATGCCGCAGAGAGGGCCGCGATCGAGCTTATCCCGATGATCATCGCCAATTGCGTCGTCGTTGTCGGCTCAAACCCGAAGAGATATGTGAGGCCCGAGTCAATTTGAAGCACACCGAAGCCCAAAGACGTTGCCATACCGAAGACGGTTCCCATAACGGCAAATACGTCGGCAGCGTCGCCAATCGGCCCGTAGATTCGGTTCCCGATCAGCGGATAGAGCGCACTTCTGAACGTATGCGGCAGACCGTGCCGATAGCCGAAGTAGGCCAGCATGAGGCCTACCGAGGCATAAATCGCCCAGGCATGCAGTCCCCAGTGAAAGAAAGTTGTTTCGAGCGCCGAGCGCGCCGCCGCAATCGTCATCGGGTCGCCCTGCGGTGGCGACAGGAAATGCATCACGGGTTCGGCAATGCCGAAAAACATGATGCCGATCCCCATGCCCGTTGAAAAGAGCATGGCAAACCAGACGGGCAGGCTGAATCTCGGGCGCGCGTGATCGGGCCCCAAGCGAATGGAACCGAAGCGCGAGATCGCTATGAGCGCCATGGCGCAGAGAATAATGGCGACCGCGAGGATGTAGAACCACGAAAGATTCGCAGAAATGAAATTCTGCACCAAACTGAAAAAGTCGACCATGCTGTCGGGAAAGACGCACGCCAGTCCGACCGTGAGAAGAATGAAGATAACCGCCGGCCAGAAGACGGTTCTGCGAATAACAAGGCCGCTTTTCGTTTTGCGGCCGACGAGAGACGGCACGTTGCCGGAGACGGTGATATTGCTATCAGACAAATCGTTCTCCTATTGAGAGGCGTCCCTCGAAGCATTCGGCTTGGCGCTTACAGCGCTTTCCAGAATGCTGCGTCGGGAACCAAAAAGAAAAGCCGCACGATCGAAAGGCCGGCCGGCGCTTGTCTGAATGCTCTTCGCGTTCGGGCTTTCGGTTCGGCGGATTGCTTTTTAGGGTAACACGCGACCTTGGGAATTCCGGTTGCCTTGACCTCTATAGGGTTTCTACGATAGATGCCGATGCCATCAAAATTCAAACCATCTTCCCGATAAAACAGTGCGTTGCGGGCGTTACAAATTTTTACACGAAGACTTTAGGAAGTTGGTCAACGATGAGCTGAATTGATGGCTTTTAGTGTTGCGTTAATGAAAGTTGTCGCCGTGATATGTCGCATTTGTGCGTCCGTCATTAAAGCGCTTCGAAGACTGGCGGCGTTTTCGAGCCGCATTCCCTTTCGAGCTGCTGCCAGAGAGCGAGATTGTCGTCGACACGTTCGAGCGCCTCTGCGGCTTTTCTGGCGAGGATGCCAACCGCCAGTCATGTGACGTGTTCAACGCCGCTCGCATCCGGTGCAAGTTAGTATGCAGGCATTCGAAGGCATTCAAGATGCCATTCGCCCGAGCCCCCTGCCGGTTGGACACCACAATACCGAAAAAACGACCGGCCTCACCAATGCTCAGAAAGATTCGTCATTTCACTTCCGTGCTCGCTGACGTTGTTTGGGTTGAGGACGAAAAAGGTCGATGTTGGTGTTTAACGCAAATGCGGAACCGAAATCCTGGGCACGGTTGAGTGCGATGGCAATGAGCATTAGGTGCTTGAACGAGATCTCACCACCCCTTTCAAACCGCCTCAGAGAGGCCAACGTGACGCCGGCACGTTCGGCAAGATCCGTCTGACGCATGTTTCTGTCAAGCCGGAGCGCCCTCGCCCGCGCAGCGAGTTCGAGCCCTAACGGCAGAATTCTCCATGTGCAATGCGCGAAGCGACCTCTCCCAAGACCATGGCGGCACCTGGGCCGAGTACGGCATCGGCGCCTCGTTCAACACCACGCCCGCTTCGAGCTCTTATGCCGATTTCGGCAGAACTACGGGCGGCGAAGTCGAATCGAGCTGGAACTGGTCTCCGGGCGTTCGGTACGTCTGGAAATTGCGGTGCTGCAGCGGTTGTAAGTTCGTCTTTCGACCGCTCCGGCAGAAGACAATCGGCGGCCCATCGGTTGCAAAGACGAGCAACCGGGCTGCCGATTTTCATCCGGAATTCAGCTGTTCCTTTCACTCGACCGGTATTCATTCGATTTCGTGGCTCGAACCTCTCCGTTAGAGAGCAACATGTCGAGATACGCCGAGTAATACGCCTTTAAATCAAGATCGATGGCGCTCCCGGCAATGTTCGAAATCAATATAGCTTGAACAAGCGGCGCAGCAATGGCTATCGGATACGCTCGAATGAAATCCGGAACCCTTTCACTGGAAAGACTCTGAATAACGGGTCCGTCTGCGTCAAATACACCCCGAATGAATTCTTTGAAAATCGGATCGGTAATGGCCGGGTTTCGAAGTCCCTCCGCCCAAACGAGGCGCAGAATTCTGCGTGATCGCACCGCCGTCTCGTTGTCGCCCACGATCGGTTCGACAAGTTCCAGAATCCGTTCTTTGAGCGGCGACTCAGGCTTGAGGAGAAGCGCCTTCAGCCGCTCGAGCATCGTCATCGCAAAACTTTCGGCCAATGCGAAGAGAAGCGCCTCTTTCCCGTCAAAGTAGCTGTAGAGCGTTCCTTTGGCTACGCCCGCACGCGCAGCAACCGCCTCCATCTTGGCAGCGGCAAAACCTTCTTTCTCAAAAATGTCGAGCGCGGCTTCAAGAATTCGACTGCGCTTCTCTTCGCTTTTTTTCGCCATGCTTCTTCCTTCACGAAATCTTTGCCTCGTCGCTTCGCTTTTCAAACGATCTTGGTTCTAAAGAGTCGCAGTGCAGTTCCCATCGAGATAACGGCAACGAGAGCGACGGGCCAACCGATCGGAAGCACATCGATCAAGCTTGTGCCTTCGAAGTAAATCGCACGAAGTCCCGTTATCGATGCCCGCAAGGGATTGAAGATCGTTATCGTCTGCATCCATTCTGGCATCGCACGAATCGACGTGAAGAGTCCCGAAAGAATGATCATCGGGAGCATCAAAAAGATGATCGAAACGATCGACTGCTGAATGTTCGATGCAACGGCCGAGACGGCCAATCCCAATCCCACCATCGAAAGCGAGAACCCGAAAACAAAGACGCCGAGCGTCATGAACGAGCCCGCAAACGGGATTTCGAACCAGAGAATCCCGATCGCAAAAATCAGAAACGCCTGCAGACACGCAATCACGGTCGGCACAACGGTTTTGCCGATCAGTATCTCGACGCTTGTTGCGGGCGTCATCAGCATCATGTCAAACGAGCCGTCTTCACGTTCTCGGGAAACGGAAAGCGCAGAAAGAATAAGCACCTGAATGAGCGCAAGGGCGATGATGAGCGCAGGCACGATCGCATATCGGGTAATGCCGTTCTCGTTGAAGCGGTAGCGTTCGTTGAATTTGACCGATGGGCCCGAAGCGGGTTCGAGCGGGGATGCATTGAGTTTCGCAGCCACCGCCGCCACATACCCGGCGGCAACGCCTGCTGTCGTTGAATTGCGTGCGTCGGTTACAAGATACGCTTCGCCCGTCTTCGCAAAGTTCGTCGGGAACCGCAGACCGATGAGGGATTCACCCGTATCGATCGACATTTCGAATTCGCCGGCCGAGCGTGCATCGCGCTTCATATCGAAGAAGCCCGACGCTTCAACGCCGCGAATGAATTCTCTCGAGAGCGCCGAGCGCGATTCGTCGTACACGCACCAGGGAACGCGCTCGAGATTAAACGTCGCTCCATAACCAAAAAGAACCGCCTGGATGAAGACGGGCGCGATCAGAATGGCGCGCGAACCCTTGTCGCAAAGAATCACAAAGAGTTCTTTTCGTACGATCGAGAGAATTCGGCCGAACGACCCGATGAGTCTTTCCAAGAGCGATTTTGTCGGACGCAGCGACGTTTCTTCACGCTTTTTCATGCTGCTGCCTCCTTTTCACGCGAACGCACGGGCTGCCCCTTCGCCGGCTGCTCTCGGGGCAGACGCTTCACCGTGGTGCCGCGATGCGCAACGGTTTTGAGCGCAGCGACGAAAACGACGAGCGTCCAGCCGGCAATGACGGCAAGGCTCAGGACGGATCGCTCAACGCTGCCCCCCGAGAGAAAGGCAATTCGAAGCACGTCGATTGCGTGCGTCGGCGGCAATTCCCGCGTGTGCCTCGGCTCCTTCCTCATGCCCAAAGACGAGACGGCCGAATCCAAGAAGGCATTCATTGAAGACGTCAAAGCGAAATCGATGGGCGGCGGACGTGTCGACCTCTACGAAGTTCTTGCCGAACGTATTCTCCCTGCAATCAAGTGGGCCGAATCCAAAGGTGCGCAGTTCGAACCTTGGCTGCAGCAGGCGCCTTGGCGCGTAGGTGTGCGAATTGCTTCGCCGGGCCAGTATCGCGGCATGCCGAAGCTGCTTGAGACGCTCCACGATGCGTTCGAAAAGGCGGGTGGCAAGGAGCGCTTTTAAGTCAAGGCAAAAGCACTCCTTCTGAACGAAAAAGGCGCTGTCTGCGGGTGTCGCGTTCTGACGGCTGCGGGCTTTGAAGACATTCATGCCGGTGCGGTTGTTCTTGCTACAGGCGGATACTCGGCAAACCGCGCAATGCTCGAGAGCTGCCATCCGGGCGGCGGCTCCATTCTGATTCGCGGCAACAAGTGGATCACGGGCGACGGCATCATGCTCGCTCAGGAAATCGGTGCGGGCGTTCGCGGTATGGCGGGCGTGGAGTCGCTGCAGCAGCCGATCGTATATGACGGCCCCCAGCGCAACGGCCCCCCCACCCGCGCCCTTCCCTACTGCATCGGCATCAACGACGAAGGCCGGCGTTTTGCAGACGAATCGGCCGGCTACGCCTCATTCGGCAAAGCCGTGCTCAAGCAGCCGAACCAGCGCGCTGCGCTCATTTTCGACGAAGCGCTCAAGCAGAACGAAAAGCGAATCGGCATGTGCATCGAACTCTTCGAGAAAGCGGGCGGCGGCTTCGTTTCCGGTAAGAACGCTGAGGAACTCGCTGAAAAACTCGGGGTGCCGGCACCGACGCTTCGAAAGACCATTGAAGAGTTCAATGCTTCGGTGAAGGATGGCAAGGCGCTTGGCGCCGCGCCGCCCAAAAAGGCGCTCGCGGCAGCGTTGAATGCGGACGGACCGCTCTATGCGTTCTCGCCGCTTACACCGTCAATCACGATGGTGTACGGAGGCGTCGTTATCGACAAGGAGGCGCGCGTTCTGGAGCCCGATGAACGCGTTATCCGGGGACTCTTCGCTGCCGGCGAAACGGTCAACCTGTACTATCAAGACTACCACGGAGGAGGTATATTGGCACAATGCCTGGCATTCGGGCGTCTTGCCGGTGAAGGCGCGGCTGCTGCGGCGAAAAAAGCGATGTCCTGAGATTGACACTCTTTTGTAAAAAGAGCTCCCGAACTTCTACAACGAGTTCGGGAGCTTTCAACACCCGGTCGGACGCCCTTGAGCTTCGCCCTCCGACCTATCTGGAGAAAATGATTTCTGTGGTCGCTCTGAAAATCAACCGAAGAAGAGCTGATTCGTGATGAGCGTTGCGATCATGCCGACCGTCATCGGGATCCACGTGCGGCGCACGATCGCCATCGGGGAGACGCCGGCAGCACCGGCAACGGCAATGATGACGCCTGCAACCGGGCTCATGGCGCGAAGCATGCCGGACGCGAACTGCATCGGCGTAACGAGCGCTTCGACGGAACCGCCCAGACCGGCAGCGACATCAGGTGCGAGCGCAGCAAAGGAGGAATAGGCACCCACGCCCGAGCCCGTGAGGAACGTCACGAGCGAAACGATTGCCGTGAGGATGACGGTCATCGCGCCCATGCCCGCGCCGACGCCCTGCGCGGAGTTGATGAGAAGGTCGATGAGGCCCGAAGCCTTGAGGCCGCTCGCGAAGAATTCGGCACAGATGATGAGTGCGACAATGCCGGCGAACATCTTGCCCATCGCCTGGAACATCGCCATGGCGTCCTTGAAGATCTTCTTGAGGTCGCCGCGGTTTCGCACGATTTCGACAACGACGACGAGCGCCCACACAAGGAAGAGTGCCGCAACGGTGTCGAGCTTTACCGACGAAACGACAAGGCGCGAGAAGATGATCAGGAGAATAATCGGGAGCACCGGGAAGAGCGCATACCACTTGGGCACTTCGGGCGCTTCGGTCTGCTTTACTTCAGCAGCTTCCGTATAAACGTCGTCGCCTTTGTTGTCGTAATAGCGCTGCACGAGGTAATGCGCGGCACCCGCAGCGATAAGCGTCGGGATCGCAATCGGAAGCTGGTACTCGACGAGATAGATGATCGGATCGAGTCCCGCGACCTTGGCGGCGAGATTGGCCGTGCCCGCCGTCGGCGCAAAGGTCATGCCGGCCGAGGTGCCGATCACGGCTGCGGCAGAAGCGGCCGAGACGCCCACGCCTCGAAGGATCGGGAAGAGCGCGACCAAAAGGAGCATTGCAAGGCCCGCGGCCGACGGAATAACCGCAACGAGGAGCTGACCGATAACGTAGCCCATCACGAGCACCGCATACGGCGCACGGAAGATCGAAAGCGGCTTCACGGCAATGTTGACGAGCGCACGGGCCGCTCCGATTCGGTCCATGTAGGCGGCAAAGCCGCCCGCCGTCATGATGATGAAGCCGATGCCGCTCACCTGCTTCGTCGCGATGTTCTTCAAGGTCGAAAAGATGTCGAAGAACCAGAAGCCCGAGGGCTTCACGCCTTTGGGCAGAAAGCTCGCGTCGCTCATGAGCGCCACGCAGATGAGCATCACGAGGCCCGCGAAGAAAAGAACCATATGCGTCGAGTAGCGCTTGATGAGCGCCCAACCCGCCACGACCGTAACGAGTACGGCGATCCATGGGAGAAGAGATGCCATTTTTGAAGAGTCCCCAAGAGTGGTTGAAAAGGGTTAGTTGTTGACGAGAGAGCCGAATTCGCTTCGTCAGAGGAATGCCGCAAATCGAGCTTCGAGGGCTTCAAGGGCGGCGTCGGTCTTCGCCGCCATTGCGTCGACAGTCGATTTGAGGCGCTCTGCCGTTTCACGGTCTTCGGCGAGCATTGCGTCAACTTCGGCCGGTGCGGCGCTCCCCGTCGTTCGACGGTTGGCGACAATCTTTCTCGGGTCGAGCGCATCCCGGAATTCCGATTCGCTCATGGGCAGAACGCTTGAAGCCGACGGGAATTCCGCTTCGATTTCTTCCTTGTAGATGCGCTGCATTTCCGCATACGGAAAGTCGAGCGGGAGCACGTTGTTGGCGCGCGCCCAGGAGACCATGCGGCTCGCCATGTGGTGGCCGATGCGAAACGGCAGTCCGTGATCGCGCATCAGCCGGTCGGCGATTTCCTGCGAGGCCGTCCAGTCGCTGTTGAGCTCTTCGAGCGCACGGTCGGCGTTGACTTTGATGCCGCAGAGAACCTTGAGGAAACGCTCGAGCATCGCGGTCGCCTTTTTCATCATGCGGCCGTTCTTGTCCGTGCTCTTGCCGTCCACCATGCCCGGAACGAGGTTGTGCGCGCGGATGAAGACGGCGTTCATTTCGCCGAGCACGTCCGAAGCGTCTGCTCGGCAGTTGTTCATGAGCCCCGGATTGCGCTTTTGCGGCATCGCAGAAGACACATAGGTGTTCTCGCCGCCCTCTTCGAGCATGATCCAGGGACGCGGCTGCGCGTACTGAACCATGATGTCGCAGATGAAGGAGCCGACGTGAACTGCGGTCGAGCCCGCAATCGAGGCGAGTTCAAGCGGGAAGTCGACGGGTGCCTCGCACGTGCAGTCGAACGCATTGCGAAGGGGTTCGTCGAAGCCGAGCGCGTCGGACATGCCTTGTCGATCCAGCGGCCAGACGGTGCCGTTCAAAACAGTTGCGCCCATCGGACACTTGTTGAATCGCACGAGGCACTGATTGAGCCGCTCGCGTTCGCGCAGCAGCGCCGCGGCAAAACCGAGCAGATAGTGCGCATAGCTGTTGGGCTGTGCTGCGACGCCGTTCGTGTAGTTCGGCACGATCGTGTCGCGGTTCTTTTGTGCGAGCTCGAAGAGTTTGTCGAGCACCTTGTCGAACGCGCGGGCGAAGTCGATCGCCGCGTCGCGCATCATGGCGATTCGCATCGTCGAGAGGATGTCCTGGCTCGAGCGGCCGGCGTGAATAATCGTCACCTCGGGGCCGGTCTCGGCAATAAGCATCGGCTCGTATGCGATGTACTTCTTGACGCGCTTTGCCGCGTCAAGGTCGGCCGCCTTTTCAACAGCCGCAATGCCGCCCGCGGCCAGCCGAGCAATGTGATCGTCGATAAGACCGCGTGAGCTATTGACGACAACAGTCGCTTTGTTGATTTCGGAAATCCAGAAAAACTCGTCTTTTTGCACGGCTTTTCGCCCTGCGCGGGCGTCCTTTTGGTGATTGTCGAAAAAAGACGTTCGCGGGTGCTGCCGGACCGAACCTCAATGAGAAAAGGTGGAGCAACGGAGGCGGCCCGACCGAATGTCGACCGAGCAAATTCGGACCCGCGAACGCATCGACGAAGAAGTTTCGGCGTCCGCGAGCGCTTGCACAACACTGTTTGACGCAAATACACTTTGCGTGAAGTGCAACAACATCATGGCTTTCTACATCGTGGTTCTGATAGGGTTACAAAAAGAAATAAGCATTTGAATTGCCTGATAAACCTTGAAATTTCGAAGCGGCTGCACGAAGTTCGATTCCCCCTTCTTCGGGCCGCTCTTCCGCTAAACGCACAACCTGAAGGAGGCGGCGCCTGCCTATCGAAGCGGCCGCAAAAACCGATGACGCGAATCGACGATCTCTCAGCCTGGCGGTACTTTGTTGCTTTTGCGCGAGCGGGCACTCTCACGGGAGCGGCTCAGTCGCTTCAGGTCGAAACTTCGAACGTATCGCGTGCCATCGCGGCGCTCGAAAAAGCGCTCGGCACCGAACTCGTGCGGCACAACACACGCCCGCTCGAATTCACGGAAGCCGGTTTGACGGCCCTGAGGCGCATTGAACCCATCATTCGCGCGCACGAGTCGCTCGTCTCCTCGATCATGAACGACAACCGTTCGCTCGAAGGCAAGATCCGCCTCTCGTCGGCGCCGGGCTTTGCCGCACGGCGTTTGACGCCGATTCTGCAGCGCTTCCACCAGTCTTACCCGAACATCACGGTCGAAATCCTTGTCGGTCTCAAGGAAGCCGAAGTTCAGAAAGGGCTTTGCGACATCGCTACGCTCACGGGCGAACCCACGATGCCGGGACTCGTCTACATGAGCCGCGGACGCAACGTGTTTCTGCCGGTCGCCAGTCCCGACTACATCCGCCGCAACGGAATGCCTTTCCACCCGGATCAGCTCAGATCCCACACCGGCTACGTCTACGCCGGCCCCGTGCGCTCGGAAACAAAGGAACTCGTCCGCTGCGGCAAAGCCGAGCCGATCGTTTACGGAACGGCTATCCGATCGACCGACGTCTTGGCAGTCCGTCAGGCCGTGCTGGACGGCATGGGAATTGCCGTCGACTTGCCGCTCGTACAAATTTCCGAAGACCTGCTTCAAGGGAGACTGGTTCCGATTCTCCCGGGTTGGTTCCGCCCGCCCGTCGAATGCTTCAACGTCACAACGCGCTCGGCTTGGCACATGAAGCGCGTGCGCGTCTTCTTTGAGTGGTACAGCCGCGAACTGCAGGCGGCCTTTGCCAAATTCGAAGACGAAGCCTCGCTCATCGTCGGGCTGCCGCCCGACGAGCACCGACTCGACCGAGAACGCATTTTCCGCACCTAAAGAAGCGTAGAGGTCCAGCCGCCGTGGAAGCGGCTCGGCGTACCGACAATCGCTGCCCATGCAACCTATCCGGTTTCTTTGCATGCGACGCAATTTGAGTTTGCGTCGACTTCTATTTTCAGCCGAATGACGTCTTTTTAACGTAAATGGCGTCGACTCGAAGGGCGCGCGTTTGGTCAGCCGAGCCCGAGGGACGATCCTCAAGTGTAAAAAGGAAATAAAATTCGGAGAACTCCCATGCTTCAGAAATCTCTCTCCTGTGCGGTTGCGGGTGCGCTGCTTGCCGCCTGCTCCACCGGTCTTATGGCGGCAGAAGCCGAAATTTACGGCTTGATCGACGAAGGCTTCAAGGTTATGCGTTCGGGCGGCGAAAATACGTTCGAACAGAATTCCGGTCAGATCTCGGGTTCGCGCTTCGGACTCAAAGTGAAGGAAACGATCTCGCCCGACCTCAAGGTGTACGTGAACCTTGAAAACGGCTTTGACGTCGACACGGGGGAGCTCGCCGACAGCGACCGCCTCTTCAACCGTAATTCGGTTTTGGGCATCGAGACGCCGTACGGCACGCTCGAAGCCGGACGCACGGGTGCGCTCGTTGCGGGTGTCACGGGCGGCATCTTCGCGGGCAAGGTCTCGCCTTTCGGCATTACCTGGCAGGAAGCGCAGGACAGTCAGATCCTCTCGGGCGCCGTCGGAACCCGTGTCGACAACACGCTTCGTTATGAATCGCCGAAGCTTGCGGGCTTCAACTTCTACGCGCAGGTTTCTAACGGCATTGCGGGCGACGACGGTGTGCAGAGCAGCCGCAAGGACCGTTATGCCGCGCTCGGTGCAACGTACAAGAAAGGTCCTTTCATGGCCGTTCTCGTTGTCGACCGCATGTTCACGAAGAATTCCGATACCTCCGCGTTCCTTGGCGACGACTACACCACCGTCAACCTCGGCGGTACGTACGACTTCGGTCCCGTGAAGCTCTTTGTCGCCTACCAGTACGGCGACGGCGTCACGCGCGTCGGCAAGATCTCGAGCAGCGTGAAAGGTTCCGTCACGGGCACCGACCGCGAAAAGAACAGCACGGGCTACGACACGCACGCCGTTCTTCTCGGCGCGAACATCGATCTCTGGGGCGGTACGCTCAAGACAGCAGGCGGCTATGTGAAGGGCGATCGCGACTACAACACCTTCCGCAACGACGGTTCGCTGCGCCATAAGAACAGCGACGACGTGGAAGGCTGGCAGCTCGGCATCGGCTACCTCTACCCGCTCTCGAAGCGCACGGACCTCTATGCGGGCGCCGCCTACGTGCACGCGAAAAACTGGACGGATTCCGACCAGATTGCGCGTGACGGCTCGCTCATGAGCAAGTCCGATGAAGGCACGAACGAAAACACGCGTTCGTTCATTTTCGGCATGCGTCACCGGTTCTAAAAACCGGTTTCCGGCTCCCCGGTCCGCGGCGATCATGCAAAGCGCGGACCGGCCGGCAAGCAGCGAGATACGAAGACTTTCGGTTAGCAAGAAGGCAATCAAATGCGAAGCATCAAATCCGCAGCGCTCGCGGCGCTGCTCGCAGGCGCGTTTCTTATGAACGGCGCACAGGCGCTCGACAACACGGTGAAGCCCGAATTCACGGACCGACTTGAAAAAGTGCCCGAAGTGGCGCTCCTCATCGGCAATTCCTACTCGTTTTACAACTGCGGCGTGCATACGTATCTGCGCGGCATGATGCGCGCATCTACGCCGAAGCTCGGGATGAAGACGCGGCTCCTCACAATCAGTTCCGGCTCTCTTTCCTTCCACGACATCGACTTTTACCTGAAGCCCCACGAGCAGGATCCTTACGCCGATGTGAACGACAAGGGCGAACTCAAGCACCCGATGTTCGACATCGTTCTGCTGCAGGAGAATTCAGCTGGCGCAACGTCCGCCAAGCGCCTTCCGTTCTTTGAAAAGTACGCTGTCGCTCAGGCCGATGCCGTCCGCAAAGCCGGGAGCACCCCGCTCCTCGTCATGACGTGGCCGAGAAAAGACAAACCGGCCGATATCGAAAAGCTTGCCGACAATACGATCCGCATCGGCAACAAAGCGCAGATGCGCGTGATTCCGGTGGGTCTCGCCTTTATGGAAGCCATCAAGGCGAAGCCCGATCTCGAGATGTATCAGCCCGACAAGAGCCATCCGTCCGCCGCGGGCTCGTACCTATACGGCGCCGTGCTCTATGCGTCGCTTTTCGGCAAGAATCCCGCCCCCGTCAACTATCTCGGCGAGTGCGAAAAGCCGCTATCGGAAGAAACGGCTGCGTTCCTGCGCGACATCGCCTGGAAGACCGTGACCGAGTTCTACGGCTGGAAGTGAAATTCTTCCCGCATGCCGAGCGTACGGCATGCGGCTCTAGAAAGCCGCCTGCGTCCTTCAATACAAGGGCGCGGCGGCTTTCGTACGTATAGAACGAGCGAGGTGCTCTGGACCGGCACGCATGGCTCCTTATGGCTCCGAACGGCGGTCACTGTCCCAGCCCGCCCGTGCGGTAGACTTTTGCCTTCCCATCGACTCATCGAGCCTTCGAGAATGTCCGCACCGCACATCAACGCCTCTACGCTCTTTCCTGTCTTTGACAAGGTAAAAGCTGTAAATCCCCGTCTTCCAGTGAATTCGGGGATTTATTTTCGTTCGTCACCTGTTATAACAGCGACTCCGACTTAAAGTTCTCGTACTTTGAGAGCACGCTTGATGTCGGCAGCCTTCCCGATGCGAGGCAGTTTGCCAAGTCCAAGCGCCTTGAAGATGGCTTCAAAATCGCTTCCGGTCCTGGCCTTCGTATAGATCGCTTCGCCGCTCGTAAGCACGACTTCCTGGAGCTCTGCAGCGGCAAGTGCATCAATGATGCGTTCGGCCGTCAACGACACTCCCTTGTCGGCCAGTTCTTTTTCGAGCAGTCGATGCATGACGAGGGCGAGGTAGCAGATCAGGAAATGGCCGCGGATGCGTCGCTCACGCCAATGGAAGCAGGGACGCGCCTCCAGAAGCGACTTGGATATCCGGAAGGACTCTTCGATCTGCCAAAGGCTGTGGTGCACCGAAAGAACTTCCTCCACGCTCATGCTTGCGTCCGAATAACTGATGCCGTAATAGCCGTCGTAAACAGTGGCGTTGCGGATCCGTTCGTTGTCGACTTCGACGCTGAGCTCTTCAGCATCCACTTTGAGGTAGCTCTTACCGCCTCGTCGCATGTCCTGCTTGAGCAGCGAAGGATGTTCTTCGTAGCGTCGAGCCTTGTCCACCAGTCGATCCTGGTCTTTCCTATCCTTTGCCGCTCTTTTGGCGGAATAGTTGATGAGCAGGTTCGATTCAAGCTTGCCGGTTTTGATTTCCCCCGTATCGCCGTCGACCATGCGAAACGATCGAGTTTCCTTTGTAATCCGATACTTGCTCACATCGCAGAGCGTGCTGCCGCGACGGTATGTCCACCCGTTCTCGTCCGTCACGAGCTTGCGGATTGCGTCGCCGGAATTGCGCAGACGGTAGGCAATGACGTAGTCGAGCCCCATGTCGCGTATCTGCTGCAGATTGGGGCCGCTGTTGAGGCCGCGGTCGGCGGTAACGATGACTCGGCGGAGTTTGTACTCCTCTTTGAGGCGGCGAAGGATCGGAATCATGGTTCCGTACTCGCTCGTGTTGCTCGGGAAGAGCTCGTAATCGATGGGGATGCCGTTTTGGTCTATGAGCAGCCCCATTACGACCTGCACCTGATTGATTTTGTTGTCTTTTGAGAAGCCGAAGTTGCGCAGCGTGTCGGCATCTTGGCTTTCAAACCAATAGGTCGTCACGTCGTAGAGCGCGACTGTGACAACTCGATCGTAGTGCTTGGCGATTTGCCTGTTTATGTAGCGGATCAACTCGCGGCGATGCTGCTCGAGCTTGTCAATCGTTCGATACAGATGACTGAGCTTGAGCGTGGAGCCGCCGTAGAGAAAGGTATTTCGTCGCGACCACTGCCCGAGCTTCGAGTCGGGCATCAGGCTTCGTGCCGCAACCATGTAGAAAGCGGCGTCGGGAATGTCAACGGCGGTGGCGTCCGTCTTTTGCAGATCCCGCAGTTTACGGGGCATGCCGAGCTTGTTCCAGATTTGACGATAAGCGCAGGCGCCGATCATCATCGTGCGATTGTCGGCGTCAGGGTTTGTGGCGGTCTCGCTTTCCGCATGCAGGCGCTCGAGACGATTTTCCAGCGTCGCCAGCTTCACCTGGTTCTTGTGCGAGTTAAGCCGCTCAACCTCGGCTCTGAGCTTCTCCAGGATATCCGGATCCTTCTCTCTCAGAGCATCCAGACGACCAAAGTTCTTGACCGTTCGGCTGGAGCTCTTTTTACGGACAGGGTCCCAGAAGGACTCGCGGAAGGAGACGTATTCCACGCCTCGATTTTTCTGGATGACAAGATGCACAATCGCCTCACCTGCAAATATACCGTAATTATACCATGTTATGAACAAAAAAATAGGGCCAAACCCTTTTGATTTCAAGGATTCAGCCCATTTCTTGTGTCAAAGTCAGGAAAAAGCCGAAAGAGCCGAAAAATCGGTGCTATCGGTAAAAATTGAAGACTCAAAGTCAACGACAGGTTGATTGCCCGTAAACACCCCGATCGATGCACTCGGATAAACGACGTTGATCGACGCATTCGCGAAATGATGAGCCGCTTTTTATCAAAGGTGTGCGCCGAGCTGGTTTCATCTCGAGTAAGCTACGCTCCTCTTTCATTTTTTCGTGCCGGACCTCCGCAATGCTGCCCGCCGATCGCCCCCAGCGCTTTCATTTCTCTTGTCGCGAATTTCCCCTTGATTTCGACGCAGGGCTTCCGTCCGTCTGGTTCGGTGCGCCGAGGAGCATTGCGCTTGCCGCCCGCGATGAGGCCTATAGACGCCAACTTATTCCCCAAACCTTTCGCGGGCGCGCCGGGCTTCTTTGTTCTGCGCCGCGCGAGAGCGCCGCTCGCGGCGCGTCCGTTGATGTGCGCCTGATGCTTGAGCCGTTTGTCGAACCGCCGCTCGCCAACGACGACCCGTTGTCGCTGCCGCTGCCGAAAGCGGATTCACTGGTCGGCATTTCCCCCAAAACCATGTTCGAGCCGCTCGCTCGCACCATCCGCTTTTTGACGGGCAGCGGTGAACCGTTCTCGCTTTTTTCACTCGCCGAAAAACTTCGTGAAGGCAAGCCCAAAAAGATCGCCCGCGGGGGCGGCGCAGGTCTCAATCTCACGCACGAACATTGGAACAAGGCGCTTCTAGACGCCGTCCGTTCTCCCTTTGTTGCAAACCTTGCGGACCTCAATTTCGAACGCAGGCATCTTCGCGAGTCGGGTGTTTCCGAAGCGTTGCTCCCCCGCCCCGTCGCGGCGCTTGAATGGTGGTGCGGCGATACGCCCGCATTCGACGTGAAGTTCGACGGCATGCCGCTTTCGCCGCGCACGACGACGAAGCCTTTGGCCGAACGGCTCCTCGAGGGTTATGCCGTTTGCCCGGATCCCCGCTTCACGGAACCGAAATGGACCGAGAAACGTCCGGCGATCATCATGGACGGTCCTGATTGGGTTGTGATCGATAAGCCCTCCGGGCTCCTTTCCGTGCCGGGCGCCATGGGGCTTCCGGACGCCATGACCATGACGGCCGAGATGACGGGCTCGACCCTCACGCCCGTACACCGCCTTGATATGGATACGTCGGGGCTTCTTGTCTACTCGAAGAACATCGAGACAACGAAGGCCCTTATGGCGGACTTTAGAGAGGGACGGATCGAAAAACGCTACCATGCGCTCGTTCGCGGCGTACCGCAGACTGTGGAGGGAGAAATTCGTTTTCCCCTCACAACGAATCCGCTCGATCGACTCCGCCAGATAGCCGCTTTGGGCGGACGTGACTCGGTCACAACCTGGCGCCTCCTTAAGACGATCGAGCGCCCGGACCTCCACGACGGCTCGATGGGGCTTTTGGAGCTCACGCCTGTCACGGGGCGCACGCACCAATTGCGCGTTCATTGCGCGCACAAGCTCGGACTCGGGATGCCGATCCTCGGCGACCCGTACTATGGCCCCGAAGGGCTTTGTGCGGAGACGCCCGAGACGCCGCTCGCTCTGCATGCGGCAGAACTGCAGTTTACGGATCCGAAATCCGGGGCACGCATGTACTTCGAAATTTTGGCCCCTTTCGAAGAAGAGGCTTCCCGCCGCTAAAAAATTCGTCCCGCAGCTCGTGCACAGCTGCGGGGCAGGCCCATTCAAAGTTCGCAGTCAACCTGCGAAATTTAGAACTTGTGGATCAAGCGGCCATCACTTCGATGGACGACGGATCGCGGTCGCGTTCTTCCCAGTTCTTCATGCTGTTGCAGACAGCGCTCAATCCGCCCAGCGATGACGCGATCGAGAAATTCGGCTGCAAGTACAGCGTCGGGGACAAGGTCATGCAGATCGAGAACAACTACGAGCGCGACGTTTTCAACGGAGATATGGGTTTCGTTACTGGTATCGATACGGAGGAAGACGAACTCGCCGTGGATTTCGACGGCCGGGAGGTCGTCTATCCCTTCGGGGAGCTCGACGAGCTTGTGCTCTGCTACGCGACGACGATTCACAAGTCGCAGGGAAGCGAATACCCGGTCGTCATCATTCCGGTGACGACGCAGCACTTCATGATGCTGCGGCGCAATCTAATCTACACCGGCGTCACGCGCGGCAAGAAGCTCGTGGTGCTCGTCGGACAGAAGCGCGCGTTGGCAATGGCAGTAAAGGGATGTCAGGTCTTGAAGCGCTTTACCGGTTTGAAGGATTGGCTGAGTTCATGACGAAAGCTGCTGTTGGAAACGACCCTACCAATTCGCCTACACCCGGACGTCTCCGAAGTGCGCACCCGAGGGTTAACTGGGCAACAGCAGCTTTTGAGGGCAGTATCAGGTAGAGCATCTCGGCTGTCAATCGCGGGTGACGAGGCGACAGCTAAAAGCAACGGTCAAAAAGCTTGCATGCATCCTTCCCTGTAGAGGCTTCTGCAACCTCGTATCGAGGTTGCAGTCATCACCAAAGAACGGTAATTTGACGCCCCGGCCAAGGCAGTTCATCCCACCGGAATTCCTGCCCTTTCAAGGTTAACCATGAGAAAGTTCCTACCCGAATTCACGCGATCCTTCATGTTCAAAGAATTGGTTCGCTATCGAACGACCTACCAGTTTTGAGAAATAGCCCATGTTTTTGCACCGAAGGAAGTTTCTGTCGGCATCGACCCGGGGCCGTCCCGCATGGCGGTGTTCTCGAAGATTGACGCCAACGTTTATGAGCTTGCGCCCAATGCGATGAAGGATGCAAAAGCAATACGCCGTCTTCAGCGGCGCATCGACCGGGCGCGTCGTGCCAACAATTCTGACAACTACAACGAAGACGGCACCTGCAAAAAGGGCTGCCATGAATGGAAGGTATCAAACCGTCAGCGAAAGATCGAAGCGGACTTGGCCGAAGGTGAGCGCAGGCTTACGCAGACGCGCAAGCGCGAACACGGCGAACTCGCCAAGCGCGTGCTCGAGCTGGGCGGAACAGTCAAGATCGAAAAGAACAATTACTTAGCAATGCAGAGGGGTCTTTTCGGCAAAGCCATCGGCAGAAGAGCACCGTCGAAGTTCATTGAATGCCTGAAGCGCAAGGCTGCAAGTGCCGGTCTGACGGTCGTTGAACTCGATGCGTTCTCTCTGAAGATGAGTCAGTACGACCCCTGGCGGGATACGTACGAAAAGGCTCCGCTGAATCTTCGGTGGAAGCAGACGGATGTCGACGGTACTTACGTACAGCGGGACATTCTGAGCGCGATGCTCGCCTGCTTTGCCGATCCTGAACAAGGGCACGACCGCGAGCTGCTCCTCAGAGAGTGGCCGGCTTCGGAACAGATGCTACGCGGCAGGCGGCTCGTGCGAGAGATAGATCTTCGTAGCGATTCACAAGGCCAAGCGCTGCGTGAACTCACGAGGGATGTGAAGCCCGCAAGGGTGGAGCTTTCAACGGAAAAGAAGACTGCCGCAAACCTATCGTGGGCATCGCGACGTCCGACCGATGCGAAAGCATCCGCCGGAAAAGCGACGTCTGGGTCGACAGGAATCCCTTGATTTCAGTCACGGGGTTGTTCAACTCTACAAGTTTTGCCTTGAATTTCTGCAATCGCTGGGGCGAAGATTGCAATCGTCGCAGGGATTTGCTGGCTTCTTTGGAATCTGCTTTAACCAGCTCCCTGATGCGAGTCTCAACAAACAGACGCCAGTCACCTCTCAGCTTGTCCGAACGCACCGCTCCCATGGATCAGTGGAGACTCTGCTCGATGTAGGAATTTCGAAACACCTGCCTGCTTATGCCGAGACTCTTAACTATCGCAATCTGTTCCCTTTTTGCGGCAGGCCTTACATTTGGTGGCGAGCCGCAGGTTCGGCGCATAGAAGTCGGCGTGCAATCAACGCTTGACCCAGCCTTCTTTATTGGGTCCTTTGGTCCAACAATGGCCTATCTGCGCGAAACCCTCCCGCAGTTGCAATTTCATGCAGAAGTACTTCCTCCCGGCGACCTCTCGAGAGCGATTGAAGCCAAACGCTTCGACTTCGTCTTTGCCGACAGCGGGCTCTTTGCCGTCGCCTCTTCTAAATTCGGCATGCGCGATATTGGCATGCAGACGAGCCCCAGAAGCGCCGATCCTTCTCAGGGCGTAAGTTCTACAGTCATCGTCAGAGCCGACGACAATCGGTTTCGAAAAATCGAAGATCTGCAAAAAGCAACTGTGGCGGCAGAGTCTCAGGACAGTCTTGGCGGCTGGACAGTCATACAAGGCGTGTTGGCTGATCGAGGATATGACATTGACGACTTTTTCGGTCAAGTTATTTTCACCCGAGGCGAAATCCCCGATGTCGCAACACTGGTGCGCAACGGCTATGCAGATGCAGGCATCATGAAGGCTTGCGACCTTGAGCGGCTGATGTTGGAACACAACATTGATGCGAACGCCTTTCGCATTTTGGAACCGCAGTCGGGAACCGGTTTGCGCTGTCTTCACTCGGCTCCGTTATATCCAGATGTTGTTTTTGCCTCCGCACGCGAAGCAGATCCAGAATTAGTCAAAAAGATTTCCATCGTTCTTCTAAGCAAGCCTCCTTCGGAAGAAGGTTATGCGTGGAGTATCGGCACAAATTTCGCGAAAGTCGACGAACTCTTCAGAACACTGCGGGTCGGGTACTACGAATACCTTCGAAAGGCCAATTGGCAAGCGATCTGGGAGAACTACAGATTCGCAATTTTCGGTCTGCTGGCTGTTGCCCTTTTTGCGATTTTTCACATCATCCGAACTAATCGTCTTGTGCACCTACGAACGGCTCAACTGAGGGAAGCGCTGGTCAAAAAGGATGCTCTTGAAAGGGAAGCCCGCACGAGTCGAGAACGGCTTTACCAAATGGAGCGTGCCGGTGTTGTTTCACAGATGTCCGCGATGCTCGCACATGAAGTACGCCAGCCCGTTTATGCGCTCTCGAATTTTGCGGGTGGTCTCCGTATGTACATCAACAAACGGTATGGCAACGACAACATAGTGCAAGAAACTACCGAAGCCATCGCAAATGAAGCCAACCGAATCTCCGACATCGTAGAAAAAGTCAGGAGCTACGCCAAGCAACAAGCAGCCAAAGACGTTCGCATCGAAATGGGCGACTTGGTGAACTCGGCATTACGTACCTTCAACCATAGCGCAGCTTCGGAAGGCATCACTATTACAACAGAGGGTGACAAATCCACCGCGCTATCGGGGGATCCGTTGGAGCTCGAGCTCGTTCTTCTCAACCTTATGAAAAACAGTGCCGCCGCCATGGCAAATCAGGCCGACAAGCAACTTTCCGTGAAATGGGAACAGAATGCTTCAGCCGATACGGTCTTCATTCGAGTGGAAGACAACGGCCCGCAAATGAGCGACGACGCCTTCAATTCGCTTGCGTGTCCCGTGCAAAGCATGAAAGCAGAGGGCCTCGGCATAGGCCTATCTCTCTGCCGGACCATTGTCGAACGTCACGGCGGACAGTTATCCTTCGAAAGGCGTACTCGCGGCTTGACTGCCGTACTTTCACTTCCCGCTTTCGAACGCAAAGCACCTCCGGCAACAGTTAAGGCCTGAACAGCCATGATCGAAAATCCCAAGCTTCCTCCGCTGGTTCGCCTTGTAGACGATGATGCCTCCGTCCTGCAGTCGGAAGCCTTTGTACTTCGATTAGACGGCTGGGAAACGGCAGTTTTTCCTACAGCAGAAGACTTTCTCGCTAAAGATGACCCGGAACGCCCCGGCTGCATCGTGCTTGACGTCCGTATGCCGGGTATGAACGGGCTGACGCTCCAGCAGATACTCAAAACCAAAGGCCGATCCATTCCTATTTTGTTTCTCACGGGCCATGGCGACATTGCCATGGCAGTTAGAGCGTTAAAGCGAGGGGCTGCCGATTTCTGCACCAAGCCGATACCTCCGGAGCAACTTCAGCGATCGGTTGCAAAATTGGTCCGCTGGCATCAAGCATTCTGCCGCTCTCAAGCAGAAGTCGAGTCTGTCCGTTCGCTTTTCGAAAAACTCACACCACGCGAACTCGAAGTCGTTCGTCTCGCTGCTAAAGGCCTAATTAACAAAGAAATTGCGGATGTACTTGGGTCCTCCGAGTCGACCGTCAAGCTTCAGCGAACCAATGCACTCAAAAAGCTCGAAGCACGAAGTGCACTGGATCTAGTTGAGCTTCTGCAAATTCACGATTCACCGCAAACGCCACAATTTCCCATATCGTCGCTCGACGAACCTGACGAGGAGGCCCCGAGATGACTCTGGCAGTCAATTCCTGCATTGGCCGACGGGGACTCCTTATAGCCGGCGCCGCTGCCGTCGGGATCGGGAGTCTGGCTTTTGTTAAAACCTCTTCTCGACGTAATGCGGATGTCGTCGTGATCGGAGGCGGTGCGGCCGGACTTGCTGCAGCAGTGTCGGCAGCCGAATCCGGAGCGTCAGTCATCCTGCTGGAGAAGCAAGCGGAGCTCGGAGGCAATACTCGAATATCAGGCGGTTTCTTTGCGGCGGTAGATCCATCAAGACAACGTCGCCAGCATATTGACGATTCGAAAGAACTTTTCCTGAAGCAAATACTGGAAAGCGGCGGCGGCCGCTCTTCGCCGATACTCGCCAAAAAGCTCGTAGATGGTGCAGGCGAGGCCATTGTGTGGCTCGAAGGTCTCGGGATGAGGTTTCAAGACGACGTCATTGAAATATACGGAGCGCATTGGCCCCGCTGCCACAAGCCTGTTATGCCTGCCGGCGAAGGCTACATCTACACCCTGTCCGCAGCTGCAGGCAAACTCGGTGTCGATATTCGTACCGGTGCTAAAGCAGAACGTCTTGAACATGATCCGGCCGGCGGCTGGATCGTTGCTGTGCGTACAAAAGACGGGTTCGAATCGATTCGCTCACGACGTGCTGTTGTCCTTGCAAGCGGAGGCTTTGGTGCCAATCGTTCCATGATTAAAACGTTTGCTCCGCAACTCTCTGGGCTCACAACTGACAATACGCCCGGATCGACAGGAGAAATGCTCCTTGAAGCCAAACGACATGGCGGTTGTCTGGTAGATATGAATTTCATTCAGTGTCTGCCGGGCTGTCCACCGGGACGCTCGCATCGCGTCGTTCTTCACAGTGATGTCAGCCGCTTCATATTCGTAGACAAAAGAGGAAAGCGCTTTGTCCGTGAAGACGAGCGACGAGATGTTCTACGTGATGCAGTACTGGCACTACCCGAAGGCTATGCATACTGTATCGTCGACAACGACGGGCTCAAAAGCTACAACGTAGTCATGCAGAAGAACACCGTAATCGGCGTTGAAACCGGCGATGCCTGGCGCGGCAATACCATCGAAGATCTCGCCCGTGCAATGGGATTACCGGAGAAGGCCCTGCGGGAAACTGTGGATCGATATAACGCATCTGTTTCAAACGGCAGAGACGAATTCGGAAAATCGCCGACAGAACTTACGCACCCATTAGTTAAGCCGCCTTTCTGGGCTTGTTTTGCAGGCATGACGATTCATTACACGATGGGTGGGATTCGCATCAACGAAAAAGCCGAAGTAATTACGGCTCAAAACCAACCTATCTCTGGACTCTATGCAGCAGGAGAATCGACTGGCGGCGTTCACGGAATCAACCGCATGGGTGCTAACGGTATCAACGATGCAATTGTTTTCGGTCGTATGGCCGGCCAAGAAGCAGCCAAGTGCGGGTTAGCTTGATTTCATCTCTCATTTTTTGAAATTGTCAATATGCCCGCAGCGTGATTTCAACGGCAGCATGATTAGTCAAACTCTTCTTCAGAACAATGAAGCTGTTCGAAATGCTTCATGACTCTTGAGGAGATAACCATGACAGATCTGTCTCGCCGTCGATTGCTCGTCAGCGCCGCAGCAGGCGCAGCTGCCGCTGCAGGATCCTACGCGCATGCCGCTGCAACTCCTGATGATCTTGGAGTTTGCCAAGTTCCTGCCAAGTGGGATGAAACTTTCGACCTTGTTGTCATTGGCTCCGGCGGCGCCGGTCTCGCCTCTGCCGTGATGGCTGCTCAGAAGGGCGTCAAGAAGGTGCTCGTTCTTGAAAAAATGGCTTATATCGGCGGCAATACGGCGATCTCCGGCGGCGGCTTCAATACGTACGACCCGCCGCGTCAAAAAGCTCAGAACATTGTTGACAGCCCGGAAAACCATGCCAAGAACACCCTGCAAGGTGGCGACAATCGTGGGAATCCAGAACTGGTTAATGAAATGACCCATAACTCGTATGACGCCTTGAAATGGCTGGAGTCTATGGGCATGCGCTTTAAAGATGGCGTGTATCAAATATATGGCGGGTTATTCCCTAGGTGTCATGCCCCATACGGATCTCTTGGTTCTGACTACATCAAAGTTCTGAAAGCTCAATGCGATAAGCTCGGCATTGAAATTCGTACGCAGTCACGCGTAACTCGCGTCATCCGTGAGCAGCCGCTTGAGGGCATAGTCTTGGGCGTTGAGTACGAAGGCAAAGACAAAAAGAAGCACTTTGTTCGTGCAACGAAGTCTGTTGTTGCTGCGGCCGGCGGTTTCGCAGCCAACCCCAAGATGCGCGCGTTGTATGACCCGCGCATGCTGAACCTCACGACGACGAACCATGCGGGCGCTACCGGCGACCTTATTCCGCTGCTTCTCGACATCGGCGCGAACACAACCGGTATGGACTTCATCCAGTGCAATCCCGGCTGCCCTCCGGGTCGCTCGCACCGCGTCATGATGCACCTGATTGTCAAGAACTTCATCATGGTTGGTCCGGACGGCAAGCGCTTTGTCCGAGAAGACGAACGACGCGATGTCATCCGCGATGCAATTTTGTCGCTGCCAACGCAAACTGCCTTCTCGATCATTGATCAGGACGGTTACGACGAAACCAACCCGGGTCACCAGCAAAGCATCGAAAAAGGCTTTGAAACAGGCGACGCCTGGAAAGCTGATACTCTCGAAGAGCTTGCGAAGAAGATGAAGGTTGATCCTGCGGTCTTCAAGAAGACTATCGAAGACTTCAACGCAGGCGTAGACGCGCAAAAGGATTCGCTCGGAAAGGCTCCGAATATGTTGCGCAAGATTCAGCGTGCGCCGTTCTACGCCGGCTATGCAGGCATGAGCTGCCACCACACCATGGGCGGTATCGTCATCAACAAGAAGACGCAGGTCATTGACCGTCGAGGCAACATCATCCCGCATCTGCACGCTGTCGGCGAACTTACTGGTGGTATTCATGGTACAAATCGTCTAGGCGGAAACGCTATATGTGATATCTTCACATTCGGACGTTTGACTGGTATTTATGTTGCTAACGGTGAATAGGATTATTTATTGATCCTTTCATAAAAAATTGATTCTGCGATCTTTTTTAAAATTAAACACGATCGGTAGACGGTTGCAGAGGGACGTCGAACGATCCAACTAAAGCAATGGCTCGTGTTTCACAACGCGAGCCATTTGCTTTTAAAAACGGGAAAGGGTAAAGAGCGGTCACCGATTCCGAACGCCGCTCTTTTGGTGATACCGAGCGCTTTATCGTGCTCGGCTATCTTCAGTGATTAAAGAAGATGCTTCCCATCACGCGAAGCTCCGTCGGCCTTGACGCTGCTCGTTTCAACTGGCACGACGTCGAAGCCAACAACACGATGGCCGTTTACCTGCGTATAGAGCCACAGATCCATCTTGGCACCGGGAACAGCGCCCTTGGCGACATCCTTGGATTTGAACGTGAACACGACGTCCATGATGCCGTCGTTATTCACATCCTTATAGGTCATCGTCTCTGCAGGGGCGAAGTTTTTGAACTGGCGCGTTGAATTGAGCTGATTGGCGCTCATGCCGGCACGCGTTGCGCTCATGTTCGCAGAAAGAACAGAATGCTCCTTGTTGCCCAGCAGCGCAAAGGAGGTCGTGCCGTCGCCGTCGGCCTGCACGGTCTTTTCAAGAATCTTTACCTTGTAGGGCATCAGACGACTGTTTTCGGCCTTCATTACCCCGAGCACTTCGTCGTAAACCTTTTGGTTGTATTCATGCAGGAACGTCGTCCGGGCATCCCCCTGAAGCTTGGCAGCCTGTTCCGTCACGGCGCTGCGTTCGGCAAGGAACTTGTCTTCCATCTTGTGAATGAGTTCCGTACGCTTCGCAAGTTCGCCACTGCGCAGATAGTCGATGGCATTCGTGCCGGCACTGAAAACACTGTGCGGCGTGAATTCCTCGCGGAAATCAAACATTGACGGCGTACCTGCGAAATGCTCCTTCGTAGCTGTCTGCCAATCGAGGAATGCCGTTCCTTTGGCCGGTCCGGCAAGCGGATAGATCGGAATATAGACCGACTGGCAGGGACGTCCCAGCGTTTTATAGGCCTCGGTGAGCGTCGGATCTTTCGTTAGGTTGAACACGTAGGAATCGTGCGAAGTCGTGCGGCAAATTCCTTCGGAAAGCGAGTGATAGAGCTCTTGATCTTCACCGATGTACTCTTCGTGCAAACGAAGAAGCGCCATAGCGTCCTTCACGCCGAACTTGCGGTCAGGCGTAGCTGTGTACGGGAACTTTTCAGGATCGTTGTATTCCTTCCCTGTGATGAACTTCCAGGCAAGCACGTTGCGATTCGCGTTCCAGCGTTCGTGACGAATACTTTCCTGCGCAACGATCTTTCGCCAGTTAAAGATGTGATCCATCGGATCGTGACGGCCGTCCTTGTTTGCACGCTCAACCTGTCCCGGCTCAATCTTCCAATTTTCATGGTCGTTCAGATCGACGTTGTCCATCATGAAGACGTTCGGAATGTAGGTCACTTCGTCGTCGGAAAGCTTGTGCGCCGCCCAAGAGTTGCCCTGATGAATGGCGATTTGCCAGGCTTCGTTCGCGTCTGCGATCGTATAAGTACGGCCGTCATGGAAGTACCCATATTCCTTCAACAGCGCAATAGCAATATCGACGCCTTCTCGTGCAGAATGCGCGCGTTCAGCCACAAGGCGGCGAATCCCATAGCCAATGCCGCCGTCCTTAACCTCCATACGGTCCGCTTCAAAAATTTCGCCGCACCAGTTGGTCGCAATCAAAACGCCGGCATCATTAAAGAACCCGTCGGCAATAAGGCGGACGACAAATACGACATCGTCGGCTATACGCCGACGGATAAGGCAGATCAAGAAGTTTGGCGGAAAAAGGATCAGACGGATGTTCGCGTGTTCATCCACCTTTACTACAACGAAGTAGTTCACGACCTTGAGATCAAGCGCCTACGTCATGACGTAGCCAAAGTGCTCGAGCTGAAGCGAGAGGGGAAAGCCGTCGACCCAGACCTGTGGCGTCGAACGACCAAGTTCGTCATCAGCAGAGAAGTCGAAGAGAAGGGAAAGAAGAAGGTCTGCTGGGGAAAGAACGAAGGCGAGGTGCGCAAGGCGGCCGAGTTTGCCGGCTACTTTGCGATTCGAACCAATCTCGTGATGGCGCCGATGCAGGCTTTTGAGCTGTACAGAGATCGGAGCATCATTGAAGGTTCATTCCGCGAAATGAAGGCGCTCAATGATTGTGATCGACTGCAGGCGACGGAAACAACCTATACGGGGAAGCTCTTTCTGTATGTCTTAGCCCAGTCGATTTGCCGGATCATGCAGATCAAAGCAAGACGCCTGGCGATAGAAAAACCGGAATATCAATTGCCCAACTCGCTTGAAAAGCTCTTTGTGCGAGTTAACGGCGTCAAAGCCTGCCGGCAGGGCAAGAGCATGATTTGGAAGGTTGAGATGCTCACCAAGACCCAGCGCCGCGCGTTCGAGGCGCTGGGGGTGCCGCTCCCGACCGGCCGACACTACTTTGGGTGCTAGCGGCCGGGAGTTCCGGATACAAAGAAAAAGCGGCAGCCGTTTTTGAGGACTGCCGCTTTTTCTGCGCAATGACGCAGCGTCTGGCCGCGCGGCGTTAACGAGTCATTACGTTCTGTCAGGCAAGACGAAAGACGCGCCCATTCCGACGCGGCTTAGCCGCGGGTTCGGGCTCGGCCGCGTAGCCGAGAATGCAGTTGCCGATTCCGACATACCCCGCGGGAACACCGGCTTTTTCGAGAATGGCTTTGCCTTCAGGCGTTTCAAAGACCTGCTTGGCCCGATGGATCCAGCAGCTCCCGAGTCCTTCGGCATGCGCGGCATTAAGAAGATTGCCCATGACGAGTGCGCCGTCTTCGAGATACGTCCCCGCGAGTTCGGGAGACGCCAGCACGACGAGAACAACGGGTGCGCCGTAGAACGGGTCGCCTTCGAGATGCATGACGGCGGCATTCAATCGCGAGAGTTCGTCTCGAACTTCCTTGTTTGTCACGGCAAGGATTACGGGCGACTCGCGTCCCATGCCGCTCGGCGCATAGAGGCCTGCCTCCATCACGCGGTTAAGCACGTCATCGGGGACAGGATCGGTTTTGTAGCTTCGCACGGCACGGCGCGTAAGCAGATTTTCGAGCGCAGCGTTCTGCATGTTCGTCTTCCTCAAAGGCTCAAAACAAAGCGAGGCGACCGCTTTTGTAGGCAAGGCGCCTCTAAAAACGCTTTAATTGTATGCCCGAATGATGGGACAGAATCTTCCGTCGTTTGCTGCTGGCGGGTCGATTAGTCACCGAGCACAAGCTTCACGGAGAAGAAGAGGAAGAGCGCGGCGACGGCACTGTTGCCGATCATGCTCCAAACGGGACGGTCGCCGAAGAAGCGCAGCAGGAGCTTCCCGACGCGCGTAAGCGACGTCATGTAGATGACGCTCCAGAACTGCAAGGTGAGCGCAAGCACCAAGAACGCCATGCCAGCACTCCCTTTACTCGTGTTGATAAAGGGGACGAAGAAGGAAAGCATGAAAAGAATGGCTTTCGGGTTCGAAAGACTGAGGACAAGCGCCGTTTTATAAGCCTTTGCGGGTGTAATCGTCTTCTTGTCGTCGGAAGTCCCCTCTCTTTCGGCCGCTTCACGCGCGGCCTTTCGAGCGGCGCGTACTTTCTCAATCGCTTCGCTCTTTGCCGCAGGGCTTTTCGCCCCCTCGTCGAGCGTCAGCTCCTTCCCGTGCACCTTGTGCTTCATTTTGACCCAGCTCTCGCGCGTGCTCAAGAGAATCTTGACGGCGAGGTACGTGAGGTAGAGAGCACCCGCACACTTCAGCGCAAAGAAGACGTCCGGGTTGGCGGCAATCATGGCGGCGACGCCGAAATAAGTCGCAAGCAAAAGCACCGTGTCACCTGAAAAAACAGCGAGCGCGGCAGCCATCGCCGCCTTCGGGCCCGCATAGACGCTCGTTCGGATCACGTATATGCTGTTGGGGCCGGGGCACAAAACGATCAGAAGCGACCCGATCAAAAAGGTCGGATAGTCGATAACGCCGAGAGTTTCGAACATTTTCGAGAGAGTTGCAAAAGCGCTTCCGGCCTCCTGCCGAAAGAGAGTAACTTGTGGAAATTGAAGAAATTTCGCGTAAGGACCGCGAGCGGACGGCGGATCATATCAAAAAACGGTCAGGCAGGCCTTTCATTCGGTTTATTTGCAGAGATCGAATCCCGCTTTACGAATACGACGATCTGACTCAAGCCGCAACAACCAGGGCCAGCCTTTGCTACCCTCAAACGGTTTAAAACGCAACCCGCTTCTTTCCATGACACGCTCCTCCGACTTCGCCTTCTTTCGACTGCTCGCACGCTCGAGTTCTCTCACGGATGCCGCACGTTTGCTCTCTATGACGCCTTCTGCCGTAAGCCGGCGACTTAAAGAAATCGAATCGCGCTTAGGCACCGAGCTCGTTCTTCGCAGCACGCGAAGCATGCGCCTCACGCCTCAGGGCGAACGGTACCTGCAGGGCGCCGAAGTCATCCTGCGGGAAACCGAAAGGCTTGAGACTGAAATTGCCTCACGACCGCTCGGCCGTTTGCGCATTTGTGCGTCGTTTGGGTTCGGCGAAACCTTTATTGCGCCCGTTATTGCCGAATATTCACGCACGAATCCGGCCGTGCGCGTCGATTTGACGATCACGGACAGGCCCGTCTCCATCATTGAAGACGGCTTCGATATCGGCATCCATTTGGGAGCGCTTCACGACTCCCGCTTGCGGGCGCTCAAGCTGATGTCTAACGATCGCATCCTTTGTGCGGCGCCCGTCTACCTCCATGCGAACGGCCTCCCAGAGAAACCCGGCGACCTGGCTTTGCACCGGCTGATCGAAATTGCCGAAGACGACAACACGGTCGGGCGCTGGATCTTGACGCGCCGCGGTACGAAGGAAACGGTTACTTTGGCGGCCGTACCCGATCTTCGCACCAACTCGGGCGCGGCGGCGCTCGAATGGTGTCGTTCGGGACTCGGCATTCTGCTCAGAAGCCGCTGGCACGCCTACCCGTCTATTGCCGCGGGTGAACTCGTCGAGGTGCTCCCCGATTGGCATATGCCGGCCGATGTCTATGCGTATTACGCTGCGAAGCGGCCTTCCCCGCAGGTGCGTGCCTTTTTGGACGCACTCAAAGAACGTTTCATGCAGGCTCTCGTGCGTTCCGGACAGAACGGCTTTTCGGCGTCCAGTCAATAAACGGTTTTGCTATTTTCTTGAATCAGTTTTGCGTTTTCAAAACGAATCGATCGCTGGAGCGTTACTACACTTTGCCTTGCTCAGACTGCTCGCTCGATTGGCGATTTGCTTCCAGGAAATGTATCGAGCGCAGCCTTTACCAAAGGAGACCTAGATGACCGCGCCGAAAACGCTGTACCGAAAGATCGTCGACACACACACCGTCAAGACAATAGACGCCGATACCGTACTTCTTTACTGCGACGTGCACTTTGCCAATGAATACACGTCGCCACAGGCTTTCGCAGGCTTGGCAGAGCGAGGCCTTCCCGTCGCTTCTCCCGACTCGCATCTTTGCGTTGTCGACCACATCATCCCGACCAAGGACGAAAGCCCGCGCCGCATCGTCGATGTTGCGTCCCTCAGGCAGGCGCAGACGCTTGAGGCGAACTGCCGGCGATTTGGCATCGACGCGTTCTACGGACCCGACGATCCCGACCAAGGCATCGAACATGTCGTTATGGACGAACTCGGACTCGTCCGGCCCGGGATGGTCGTCATCTGCGGCGACAGCCACACGACAACGCACGGCGCGCTCGGCGCTTTGGGATTCGGCATCGGCACCTCCGAAATTGAACATATCCTCGCGACGCAGACGCTTCTCTATCGTCTTGCGAAAACGATGCGAATCGTGATCCGCGGTCGCCTGGCGACCTATGCAACGGCCAAAGACCTGGCGCTTTACGTACTCCGGTCAATATCCGCGCGCGGCGCGCTCGGCGCCGTTGTCGAATACACGGGCGAAGGCGTTTCCGCCCTCTCTGTTGCAGAGCGAATGACCCTTTGCAACCTCACCGTTGAGGCGGGTGCTCGAGGCGCGATCATTGCGCCGGACGAGAAAACCATCGATTGGATGCTCGAGCGTGCCGTCGATCTTTCGGCCGCTCAGAAAGAGGCCGCTGTCCGTTATTGGCGAACCCTTCACGCCGATCCATCTGCGACGTATGACAAGGAAGTAGAGATTGACGCAAATGGCGTCCGCCCCATGGTCACCTGGGGCACGAGCCCGGATCAGGCGGTCTTTCTCGATGAACCCGTTCCCGCGCCCGAGCAATTTGCCGATGACGCCGACCGCGATGCTGCGGTCCGCGCCCTCGCCTACCAGGGTTTGCGGCCGGGCGACCGTCTAGACGAGACGCCTGTCGACTTTGTCTTCATCGGCTCCTGCACAAACGCGCGTCTGCCCGACCTCACGGCCGCTGCAGCCCTGCTGAAGGGTCGGCATCTCGCGCCCGGCGTCCGCGGCATGGTGGTACCCGGATCCATGCGTGTTCGGCGAGAAGCTGAAGCGCTCGGCATAGATCGAATCTTTAAGGATGCGGGCTTTGAATGGCGAAAGTCGGGGTGTTCGCTCTGCCTCGCAATGAACGACGACGTGCTCGAATCCGGCAAGCGCTGTGCATCCACAACGAACCGCAATTTCGAAGGCCGTCAGGGTCGAGGCGCGCGAACGCACCTCGTGAGTCCGCAAACGGCCGTCGCGAGCGGCGTACTCGGCCGTTTTGCGACAGCAGTCGATCTTGCGCGCTTGGAAACCGCCGTTCGATCGGTTAAGAGCGAATCGTCGGCAGTCGGCTTGAAGGATTGAGGAGGCAATGACCATGGAAAAACTGATCACGCTCGACGCCGTTGCTGCGCCGCTGCCCTTCGACAACCTTGACACCGATCAGCTTATGCCCAAGCAGTTTCTGCGCGGCATTGACAAATCGGGACTTGCTGCCGGGCTCCTTTACAACATGCGGTTTCTGCCGACAGGCGAACTCAACCCCGACTGCATTCTCAATCGGTCGGGCTTCGAAGCAACCAGGATTCTCTGCGCGGGACCGAATTTCGGCTGCGGTTCAAGTCGAGAGCACGCCGTTTGGGGCCTTTATCAGTTCGGGATACGCGCTGTCATAGCGCCGAGCTTTGGCGAAATCTTCTATTCGAACTGCTTTAATAACGGTCTGCTAGCCGCCCGCGTCTCGGCGGAAGTCTCGCGCAGGCTCTTCTCGGCGCTCGCCCGCCCCGAACCCAAGAAACTCTCGATTTCGGTCGTCGACCGTACGATCACAACAGCCGAGGGCGAGGTCTATCCGTTTGCGCTCGGCAAACGTCATCGCACCATGCTCCTCGAAGGGCTTGACGCCGTCGCCGCCACTCTTCGGGACCGCGACGAAATTGCCGCTTGGCAGGCAGCTCACGAAAAAGCCTTTCCGTGGATGGCAAAGCTTCCCGGGCGTCTTCGCCGTGCGCATCTCGCCGCTGGCGCTTCGGTCGATTCTCATTCAACAAACCGTGAGTAGGTGACGTCATGCAGGCATTCTCGATCTCCGATCTGGGACCTTCGCCTTTCCTGCCCGGCTTTCGACTAGTGGATGCGTTTCTGCCGAGCGGCATTCGGCTTCGAGCGGCCGTATCCGCTCCTGCGGTTCACGCCGCAGCAAAGACGCCGCTCATGATGGTGCACGGACACCCGCACAACCATCTCGTCTGGCGAAAGGTCGCAGCTCAGCTCGTTAATGAGCGGCCCGTCGTTCTGCCCGACCTGCGCGGCTACGGCGACAGCGATAAACCTGCAAGCGACGCCGAACACCGCCCGTACTCAAAACGCGTCATGGCCGACGACTTGGCTTCGCTCGCCAAAGGACTCGGCTGGCGGCAGTTCGATTTTGTCGGTCACGACAGAGGCGGTCGAGTCGGTCATCGACTGATGCTCGACCACGCACAGGCCGTGAGAAAAGGCGTCTTTGTAGACATTGCGCCGACGGCCACGATGTATGCGCGCACGGACATGGCATTCGCAAGCCGCTATTTCTGGTGGTTCTTTTTAATTCAGCCTTATCCGTTCCCGGAAAGGCTCATCGCGAGCGACCCGGCATATTTCGTGCACTGCCACATTGACCGGCAGAACAAGATTCCGGGCGCGGTTGAACCAGAAGTCCTTGCCGATTACGTGCGGTGCTATTCGGATCCCGCTATGGAACACGCCGTCTGCGAAGACTACCGTGCTGCCGCAACCATCGATCTGGCCGATGATGCCGCAGATGCCGATAAGCGCATTACCGCTCCGCTTCTCCTTCTTTGGGGCGAAATGGGCACCGTCGGCAAACTTTACGACGTCGTCGAAACATGGCGCGAAAAGGCGACCGATGTCCGCGGCCGGGCGCTCCCTTGCGGGCATTCGCCCGAAGAAGAAGTGCCCGAAGTGTTTCTTTCTGAGCTCCAGGCTTTTCTCGACGATTGATACTTTTTCAACATAAAAAAGATTGACGGACCGCTCGCCGCGCTGTCTCTCAGCGGCTGCGGTCCGAAGCCGAGGCAGCGGCATTCGCTTTCAACGCTTCCTAGCACAAGCGTCGTACTTTTGAAAGGCCTCTCTCCTGCGGGTTTCCAAGCATTCAGCTCCCTCACGGGTACGTGGCAAGATCGAAGGCGGTTTTTCACCGAAACCGTTTGAGGAGACCAACCATGAAGAAATCCCTTACGGCCGCTGCCGCCCTGGCGATGCTGCCCGCCGCCGTCGCCATGGCCTTTGTGCCCACGGTCGACGAAGAGATGCAAACGGCTGCAAAGACCATCCATCAGGACCCGGCGATGCAGGCCCTTTATAAGGACCTGCAGTCGAAGGAAGCGCAGGACGCACGCTTTGCGAACCACATGGAAATCGTTCGCATCGCATCGCCCTCGCGCTACGAAATCCGCCGCCAGGCCGAAATAACGCGGCGCCTCACCGAAGAATGGGGTTTTGACAAGAAGGACATCACGACCGTGACGAACGGTCCGCTGCCCGGCGCCGGCGTACAGACCGTCGACGGTCTACCCGTTCACAACGTCTGCGTGCGCATCCCCGGCACGTATTCCGAACGGCCCGACGCCAAGAGCTACAAGGGGCAGTTCCCGAAGGTGCTGCTCGAAGGCCATATCGATACGGTGAATCCGCCGGATCTGCCGCCCGAATCGAATCCCTATGTGCCGATCAAGATTCAGCCTGTCAACGATCCCGTCGTGAAGACGCGCGAAGAGCTCGCCGCGATCAAGGACGAGCTTCACTTTGACAAGACCGGGCACCTGATCCGCGACGAGATCTATCAAAGGGCCTACAAGCGCTACAACAACCTTGACGAAACGAAGGCCGCCAACGGCTACCGCCTTTATGTTCCGGGCTTTGCGGACGCGATGGTCAATACCGCCGCGGTTCTTCAGGCCGCGCAGATGATGAAAAAGCACGGCATTCGTCCCGTCTACGACATCTGGGTCTGCGGCACGGCAGGTGAAGAGGGCAAGGGCAACATCGCCGGCATGAAGCAGCTCTACGGCTACAGCCAGGACACGGGCAAAGCCAACAACGCGCTAAACTTCGTCGCGAACGTCTCGGCCGATTCGACGCGTCCGGGCTCCGCCACGGTGAACTACACCGGGAGCTACCGCTTCGAAATCCGCTACAAGGAAGCCGAGAACTCGAAACCTTCGGCGCTCCAGGCCATGGCCCGCGCGATTGAAGAAATCGCGAAGATCAAGACCCCGTTTGACGCCGACCCGAAGTCGGCACGCACGACCTACACGGTGGGCGTTGCACGCTGCACCCCCGCCGCTGCCGACGGACGCTCGAAGGAATGCCAGCTCGCGGTCGACATGCGAAGCCTCGACACGAAGCTTCTCGCGGAAACGCGCTCGAAGATCGAGCCGCAGTTCAAGGCCGCCCTTGACGCCGAAAACGCCGCGCACGGCCTCAAGACGGGCGACAAGGGCGCGCTCGAAATGGAGCTCGTCTGGTTCGGCGATCGTCCTGCTGGTGTTCGAAAGAACCTCAACGACCCGATCATTCAGGCGCATTGGGAAACGGCGAAGCTTCTCGGCATTGACGAGCGCAAAGATTTGCCGCTCGAACCGCAGTCCTTGAACGACAACGTTCCGGCCGCGATCGGGATCCCGACCATCAACATCGCCGTCGGCACCACGGCAACATCGCAGGGCGGCCATACCTGGTACGAATGGGGCATTCCCGGCAACGGCGAAGCCGAAAGCAAGCGCGTCTACCGCCTCATCATGATGGGGCTCCTTGCTGCGGGCTACAACACGGCCGACGGCAAAACGGTAGAACCCGCGCTCGAGCCCATCGGTCCGCGCACGGCGGAAGAAATGTACAAGTAAGGAGTCCGCCATGAAGATTCATCATTCGCTTGCTTTCTGTGCCCTCCTTGCTGCGGGCACGGCCTTTGCCGGCACCCACACCGTTTCGATCGCGGCGCCGGGGGGCCACTCTTACGGTTCTTACGGCAACACGAACGCCGTGCACGCCGCTGCCAACGCCATCCGTGAAATCGAAAAGGCGCTCCCCGAAGCGGTCGTGAGCGACTTTAATGGCGGGAGCACCGTGAACGCCATCGCAACCGACGCCGCGTTCAAGGTGACAATCAAAAACGAAGACGCTGCCGCGCTCGAGAAGCTCAAAAAAGCGATCGACGCGGGCATCGCACGCGAAAACGCTTTCCGCGGCGTCAAAGCGGGCGACCTCACGGCTAGCGGCGCCCCGGCGCATGTTCGCTGGAAGATGGATTGATAAAGCCTGACGCCTTTTCATTCCGCCCGTCTAAACGCCCGATTTCGTTCTTCTGCGCAGCCTGAGCGTTTTCGCGCACCATAAAAGAACCGGCAGAGAGGCAAATGCGTCCCTGCCGGTTTTTCATGCGTCGGACTTCAGCCGCCGGGCTTCATCAGAGGCTCGCCTTGAAGATCTCGACGATTTCTTCGCGGGTCAGTACCTTGTAGCCGCCCTTCAGAACGATCGTGTAGTCTGCGGCCTTTTCGACCATGTCGGCCGTGAAGCCGAGTTCGGACGTCTTCATGGCGAGGCCCAGTTGGCGCATCCACGCTTCCATTGCCGCGAGACCCGCCTTCCCGGCTTCTTCGTCGGTCATCCCTTCAACGTTGATGTCCCAGACGTTTGCGGCAAATCGGCGGAATTTCGGGAGCCCGTACGGCATGATGTGGCTGTAGTAGGCGTGGGAGACCGCCGCAAGCGTCATCCCGTGCGTCGCGTCCGTGAGGCCGCCCACGGCATGACCGAGCATATGCACCATCCAGTCCGTGGTCTTGCCGCGGGAGATGAGCGTATTGAGGGCCCAGGTGGCCGTCCACATGATGTTCGAGCGCGCTTCGTAATTGTTGGGGTCGGCGTTCGCGATGCGGCTCGAGTGGATGAGCGAGCGCATGAGGCCTTCGCTCAGGTAGTCGCTCGTCGAATCGTCTTCGCCCGAGAAGTACTGCTCGCAGATATGGTTGAAGATGTCGTAGATGCCCGCAACCATCTGGCGCTTCGGAAGCGTGAGCGTATAGAGCGGATTGAGAATCGCAAAGCGCGGCATCACGGCTTCGTCGGCAAAGACGTGACCGATCTTCTGGCGCGTGACGTCGTGCGTGATGACTGCCCCCGCGTTCATTTCGGAACCGGTGCCCGGCATCGTGAGGATGCAGCCCACCGGGACGATTTCGCAGGTGGGTTCCTCAAAGCGGACGTAATACTTCTCCCAGGGATCGTCGTCGCAATTGACGGAAACGGCGAGCGCCTTCGAGTAGTCGCAGACCGAGCCGCCGCCAACGGCGAGAATAAAGTCAACCTTCGCAGCGCGGGCGATTTCGATGCCTTCGCGCAGTTTCTTGAGCGTCGGATTGGGCATCACGCCCTCGATTTCGGCGACGTTCTTGCCGCAGCGCTTCAGAATTTCGATCACCTGATCGTAGAGGCCCGACTTCTTGACGGATCCGCCGCCGTATACAAGCGCCACGTTGGGGCCGTATTTGGCGAGTTCGGCGTCAAGGTTCTCGAGGGACTTGTCGCCGAAATAGAGTTTCGTCGGGTTGCAGTATGTAAAGTTGCCGAGCATGTTTGTTTTCCTCGCGTTTTTGAAATGAATCGGTGATGTTTGGGGTGTTGTCGTTTGTCGGCTCCGGCCGCAGATGCCGAGCGCCCGATGCTTGCCGTCAATAGTGCACCGGCTCTTCGTCAGGCATTTGCTCGATAGCGCCGCATCCTTGCGCATTTCGTCTCATGCGGGAAGCCGCCCGGAAACGAAAGACGCAGCTCTCTTTTCGCGAGAAAGCCGACACAGTCCCCCTTTTGCCGCACAGCCTTCTTCGCTTACTTGAGAAGCGTGCGCTCAAGGAACTTCCCGAGAAGCCGGTAGTGCTTGCGCGTTTCGGGCGCTTTTTCATTCAAGTAGTACTGCGCGTGCGAGATCGCCTCGTAGACGATGAGCTCCGCGTGGGCGTCGGCGAGAAGAAGCCGCTCGTGCATGCGCACGGTGTTGCTGAGAAAGAGGTCTCGCGTCCCCGAAACGAGGAGCGTCGGCGGGAATTTCGCGAGGATCTTTTCGTCGGCATAAACGGGCGAAATGTGCGGGTCTCTGAGGTCGTTCTTCCCTGCATAAGCTTCAACAGCACTCTTGATGAGGCCATCGTAGGTTACGAGGATGTTGTCGACATGCTCGTTCGTATAGTACGTGTCGCCGACCTTGTCCATATCCGACCAGGGCGTTCCCGAAATGAGCGCAGCGGGCATGTAGACACCCGCCTCGGCCGCCTGTATCCCGAGAATGAGCGTCATGGCGCCCCCCGTCGACGTCCCGAAAACCGCGATGTTCTTCGCGGGCACCTTTTCGAGAAGCGCGCGGTAGGCCTTGAAGGCGTCGTCGATCGCGGCCGGGTACGGGTGCTCGGGCGCCATGCGGTAGTCGACAGAGACGATCTTGTAGCCTTCGTGCGCGGCCATCAGAATCGCTTCGCCCGTGCCGGCCGCACCGTGGCCAAGAATGTAGCCGCCGCCGTGAATGTGAAAGATGATCTTGTCGGCCTTTTCAGACGAGAGATTCGCGGGCGTGAGAACCCATGCGGGGACGCCACCGAGCGTCGTCTCTTCGAGCTTCACGCCGTAGCGCGCCGCCATGTCGATCGCTGCCTTCGCGGCGCTCTCGGCATAGGCCTTTGCGATCGGCGTGATGTCGGCGGGTTTGGCGATCCCGTTCAACCAAAGGGGCGGCGGCGCGGCCGTGACGGAGGCAGTCATTTCCGGGCTCAGCGTCGTCGGCGCCGGGAAGTGCTTTTCTTCGGCTGCGCCCGCCATGCTCACCCAGCCGATGGCCAGCGAGAGCCCGAGGACGATCGAAAGTGCGCTTTTTTTCATCTCGTTCTATCCGTTCTGATGTTTTTCCTTGTTTGCCGCTCAAGCCGAAACCGGCGCGGTTTGTTTCACTCGCAGCCGGTCGGTGCTTCGGTCAAGCGTTATTGTGGCCTGAATCTCACCAGGCGTACGCTTCGGGCGCTTCGCCGCCCGGGCCCGGGAAAATTTCGTCGAGCTTCGCCATCAGGTCGGCCGAAAGCTTGACTTCCATCCCCTTGATGGAGCTCTCGAGCTGCTCGATCGTGCGCGGTCCCACGATCGGGCACGTGACGTCCGGATTCGCAAGCACCCAAGCCTGCGCCACATCGGCGGGCGCGAGACCCGCTTCGTCGCAAAGCGCTTCATAAGCGGCGAGGCGCTCGTAAAACTTCGGGTCGCGAATGGGAAGGGAAGGCTTCGCTCGACGCGAACCCGCGACAGCTTTTTTGAGTGCGCCCGCCAGTAGGCCGCCGTCCAAGGGACTGTAAGTCATGACGCCGAGTCCGTGCCAGCGTGCCGAAGGCAAGACTTCGAGCTCGATCGCCCGGCACGCAAGGCTGTAGCGGCTCTGTTCGCTCACGAGTCCCATGAAGTTGCGCCGACGGGCCTCGCCCTGCGCGGCGGCGATGCCCCAGCCCGGGAAATTGCAGCTCCCCGTGTAAATGACTTTGCCCTGGCGCACCAGCACCTCCATCGCTTCCCAAATTTCCTCCCACGGCGTCAAGCGGTCGAAGTGATGCATCTGGTAGAGATCGATGTGGTCTGTTTTAAGGCGCCGGAGGCTGTCTTCGCACGCTTTTCGGATGTGATAAGCCGAAAGCCGGCCGCCGTTCGGGCCGGGAATCATGGGCTGATAGAGCTTCGTTGCAAGGACGATTTCGTCGCGCTTGCCGCTTCTCTGCAGCCACTCGCCGATGATTTCTTCCGAGATGCCGTAGCCGAGCGGAATGTCCGGGCGCTGCGGGCCGCCGTAGACATCGGCCGTATCGAAGAAGTTGATGCCGCTCTCGAAAGCGCGGTCCATGATCTCAAACGCGGCGGCTTTATCGGTGCCGCAGCCGAAATTCATGGTGCCGAGACAAAGGCGGCTCACAAGGAGGCCGGTGCGGCCGAGTTTCTTGTATTCCATGGTCAACGCTCCCTATCGAATGTACGTTTGCTGCCATCCATTTTGCAGGTACGGCACCGGCCGCGATTGTCGAATCCGACTTTCGTTTTGCCGGTGCCGATCGTTTGATCGGCGCAATGCGCACTTTTGATTCACTTTTGACGCGCGATTGCGCCCTTCCCCGCCCAATTCTCAAGCCGCATCGGGCTTCATCACGATCTTCAGAACCGGATCGGTGCGCGACGTGAGGCGCTCAAACGCATGCTGCATGTCCTCGATCGGGACAACATCGGTGACATAACGCTTCGGATCAATCATTCCGGAGGCAATGAGATCGATCGTCTCTTCGAATTCCTTGCGGGTGCAGGAGACGCTGCCGATCAAGTGCGTTTCGCGAAGCACAAGGCGGTTGATGTCGATCGGAATTGTCGCGTCGATCGTGTTGCCCACCGTGACAACCGTGCCGCCCGGCTTCACGGCGTCAAGCGACGCAGCCAGGGCCGAAGCCGATCCGACGGCTTCGAATACGACGTCAAAGCCCCCGCCCGAAGCTTCGTCGTAGATCTCACGGCGATTCTCGGCCTTGCCGTCAAGGTAAGCGTCAAAGGCCCCGACTTCGCGCGCTTTGGCAAGTTTGCGGTCGTTCGTCTTCGACATGGCGACATAAGACGCACCGACGCGTTTGGCGAGTTCTCCCATCATCTGCGCGATGATGCCCGAACCCACGACGAGCACCTTGTCGTGAAGCTTCAGACCGGACTTTCGAACGGCGTGATAGGCCACCATGAGGGGGTCGATCAGCGCGGCGTCCGTATCCGTCACGGCGTCGGGGAGCTTGTAGGCAAGGCGCGCCGGACCAACAAACTTCTCGGCATAAGCACCGCAGCAGACGAAACCGATGTAGTTCGTGCCGTTCACGGAGCGGCAGAGGTGCTCGAGACCGGCGCGGCACATGTCGCACTCGCCGCAGTAGAGGTTCGCCCAGAAGACGACGCGGTCGCCCGCCTTAAATTCGCTCGTACCGGGGTCTTCCACGACGCCGCAGAATTCGTGTCCCATCCAGAAGTCGCCTTTGTGCGCCGGATTCCAGCCGTGCCCGGTCTTCCACATGTGAATGTCGGAGCCGCAAACGCCGCACGCGGACACGCGAATGCGAATGTCGCCCGCCTTCATTTCAGGCACGGGCACAGACTTCGTTTCAAGCTTTTCCGGACCGACCAGAACGGCCGCCTTCATCATTTCGGTCATGATCTTTCTCCTTAAAAACCACACACGGCAACTCGCTCGTCGTTGGCGGCGGTTGCGTCTCTGGCGGGATGATTTCAACGCCTCAAAATGTATGTCGGCGTGAACTTTGAGAGAAGTTCAAATTTATTCATTGCTATGAACTTTTAGTTCATACGCAAACCGAAACGTCTTCCTTCTTTCTTTTTCCAGAAATTTCGATTACTCTCTGCTGCAGCTATCCAAAAGAAACTTTCCGATCACGCCAATCGTTCACGCATTGCCTGCATCAACGAAAAAGTGTTTGCCGCATAAATGGTCAGCCCGATCTGCGGACTCGAAGCGCGCACTTTTCGTCTTTGCTTGGAACCGATCATGTCGAGCTTTCGTCTCTACAACCGACGCCTGGATGCCTTTCTCGCCTGTGCCAGAACGGGAAGCTTCACGCAGGCGGCGCAGCGTCTTTACGTGACGCCCACGGCCCTCATCAAACAGATCAACACTTTCGAGGACGGGATCGGCGCCCCCTTGTTCGAGCGTACGCCCAGAGGCCTCAAGCTCACGCGCGCCGGCGAACGGCTGCGTCTTGAGGCCGAAGCGCTCATCGCACTCTCGGATTCAATCCTGCGCGATATTGCACGAGCTGCAGCTTCCGATGAAAACGAAATCAATGTGGGCACCTCGGCCGTCTTCTCGGAGCGCTACGTCTTCGACTGCTGGTATCGGCACCGTGAAGAACTTCCCGGCACCAAGATGCGGCTCATTTCATACGGCAATACACGCGCTGAAGTCGACCGTTCGCTCGAGCGCTTGGGCGACGAAATCGACATCATTGCGGGTGTTTTCGACGAGCGGTTTCTCACGCGCTACAACTGCGCGGGCGTCGTCCTCGAGCGCGTACCGATCGGTCTTTCCGTTGCGACGGGCGATCCGCTAGCTGAACAGGATCGGATCGGTTTGGCGGAGCTTTCGGGACGCAAAATCTTTCTGCCGCGCTTCGGGATGCTCGAAGATTTCGATGCCGCGCAGACCGAACTTCGCGCCCGCATACCCGATGCACGCTTCACTGAATTCGATCTTCTCGATATCGACGTCTTCAACCGAGCGTTGACCGAAGAGGGGCTTATTCTCAATATCGGCTGCTGGTCCGATGTGCACCCGCTCTTTCGCATGATTGAGCTCGACTGGACGGTTACGGCCCGATTCGGGTTCATGCTCCCGAAAGAGCCGAGCGAAACCGTGCGACGTTTTGTCGATGTCGTAAGCGCCTCCTTTCGACGAGAAGAATAGACTTCGGGCGGCACATCCGAAGAAGTGCCGCCCGAAATGCGTTTCAAGACGGAACGAAGAAGGTCCTTAAACTGCCGCAAGGCAGCGGACGCTGCCGCTCCTCAGTCAGTCGCCCGCATCAGCCAAAGAGCATCGACACGGTCGCGAGCATCACGACATAGCCCACGAGAATCGGAATCGACGTGCGCTTCACCATGGTGAGCGGATTCACCTTGGCAAAGCCCGCCACGATGATGATGACGCCGGCAACGGGAGACATCGCGCGCAGCATTTCGGCCGCGGTGTGCATCATGAGCATCATGGCAATGCCGTCCGAGCCCATGCCGGCGGCGACGTCCGGAACGATGTGGCCGAGGCTTGTGAAGGCGGCAACGCCCGAACCCGTGAGAATCGTGACAGCGCCGATGATGGCCGAGAGCACGACGCCCATGCCGGTGCTGCCGAGACCAAGCCCCTGCGCGGCCGAGAGAAGCAGATCGACGATGCCGACGTTCTGCAGGCCCTTCGCGAAGAACGCCGCGACGAAGATGAGGCCGACGGTGCTCGTCAGAATGCTCCCCATGCCCTTAAACATCGCGAATGAGAGGTCGAACGATTCGCGCACGTTGCGGCGAACGACAAGGTCGACGAGGAACGCGAGCAGCCAGCAGATGAACATCGCCGTCGGCACATTGAGCGTCACCGTCTTGAAGACCATCTTGTTGAAGATCAAGAGGAAGACGATCGGAAGCACCGGAAAGATTGCGTAGAAGGCGGGCGCCTTTTCGAGGTCGCGGCGCTTTTGGGCAAGTTCGGACAAGTCCGCGACTTCGCCCGTGCCTTCTCGACGGTCGAACCAGTACTGAACGAAAACGTGCGAGACCGCCATCGCGATCACGACGGGTACGGCCATCGGGAGCTGGTACTTCACGAAATATTCGATCGGTTCAAGCCCGATGAGTTCGGCAGCAAGATTCGCCGTCCCGGAAGCAGGCGCGTACCCGATGATGAGAACGCTCGCAACGACCGCAGCGGCCGAAAGCGGCGAGCAGCCCACGCGGATGATGAGCGGATAAACCGTCACGACCATCAGCATCGCCAGGCCTGCCGCAGATGTGATGACGAGACTCAGGCAGTGCCCGAAAATGAAGACGAGCGCGAGAATCAGGTACGGATTCTTCACGAAGGAAAGCGGCGACGCGCAAACCGTCACGAAGCGGTCGGAGGCACCGATCGCCTGCATGTAAGCGGCAAAGCCGCCCGAAACGAGAATGATGAAGCCGACACCCGCAATCTGGGAAGTGCTGATCTGGTGAAGCAGAGCCACGAGGTCGAAGCCGATAAAGCCCGTCGACCCTTTGGCCATGAGCGTGTCGAGCCCGCCAAGGAGCGCAAGGATATTGAGAACGAGGCCGCCCAAGAAGAGCACCATGTTGACCTGGTACTTTTTGACGACGGCCCAGCCCGAGACAATCAGCACAAGAACGCCGAGCCACGGTGTGATGGCAGACATAAAAGTTTCTCCGGGTTGAGGATTTGAGGATTTGAGGATTTGAGGATTTGAGGATTTGAGGATGGTAATGGTCTTATTGTTTCTGCCGCAGCTGCCCGTACCGAGAGGTCGGCAGCACTGCGGCCGGTCCGTCGAAAGACTAGCACCGCCGCTCTCGAGCGCCAAGACAGGACGGCGAAGCCTCGCGTATTCGCTTAAGCGCCGTACCGATGAATCAGTAGCTCGGCAAATGTCACTGCACCGTAGTCATCCGGATAAACGTCAGCGAATGCCCGATTCGTCCAGCCAATCTTCAACGTCATCCGTGAAGTCGCCCCAGTTGCGCCCCCAGATGACCAGCGAAGTCTTCACGTCGGCGCCCATGCAGTATGCCGCCCAGTCCTCGCGGGTTTCCATTTCGAAGCCGCCGCCGTGCGTGGTAAATGGCATCACGGTCTTGCCGTTCAAGTTAACGGCGAGGAGCCATGCCTGCACGGGCGTCGCAATGTGATGCCACCAGGTGGGCGCACCGATAAAGAGCGTATCAAAGTCGTCGAGATCGAGTTCGGGCATGAGGATTTCGGGACGCACGCCCCGTTCGATATCGGCCTTCACCTGCGCGGCGGCCGTCTTGTAGTCGTCCGAGTACGGCGTTTTGAGCGTGATCTCGAAGAGCGGCGCGCCGGTCGTCACGGCGATCGCTTCGGCAATGCGGCGCGTGTGTCCCGAGCGGCTGAAGTAGACCACGGCGGCGCGCTTGAGGGGGCGGGCCGGTTTCTTACCCGTTTGGTTGGCTTCTGCTGCGAGGCTCTCTGTCGAGTGAAAGGTTGCCCGTCCGGCAAGCGCCGTTAAAAAGGCACTCATGCCGGCGGTTTTGAGAATGCTGCGGCGGTCGTATTTGTCGGTCATCTTTCTATTTTGAGGAAGCGGCTCTGAGAGCCGCATGTAGCGGACGAACGGCCCGCTTCAAGGTTGCGAGATCCATGCCGTCTTTGGCCTGAATCGACATGCCTTCGAGGAAAATGTTGATGAAGTCGGCTAGCGCCTTGACGTCTGTTTCTTTAGAAAGCTCCCCCTCTTCTACGGCGCGGCGCAGACGGCGTTCGAAGACGGCGCAGGTCTCTATTCGAAGCCGACGCACGAGCGCGCTGATTTCGCTTTCGTCAGGTGAAATATTGACGGCGGCGAGCACCACCATGCAGCCCGAAGGGTTCGAGGGATTGAGCAGAATTTCGGCCGCTTCGTCAAAGAACGATTCGAAAGCTTCGAAGACGCTGCCTTTGCCGTAGCGTTCGAGATTTCGGAGCGGTTCGGACCAATACGCCGCTTCGTAGTAGTTAACGGCTTCGATGAAAAGCTCGGCTTTTGAACCGAACGCCGCATAAAAGCTCGGCGGATTGATCCCCATCGTCTTGCAGAGAATGGCAACGGACGCCGGTTCGTAGCCCAGACGCCAGAAGACGCGCAACGCCTCAACAAGCGCTGTGCGTCGATCGAAAGCGCGCGGCCTCCCCTTGGTCGAACGTGACGTCTTGCCCGATTTCGGCGCTCCCGAATCGACAGCCGCATTGTTTCGCAAGGCGCCGCTCTCCGTCTCGGTCTTCGTATCGGCCTTCGTCCGGACTTCGGTCAGGCCGTCATCCGTTTCTTTTCGTTCTTTTGTCGTCATGGCGCTTCCTTTTCGTCCGTCACATCTTCATCAGGCTCGCTCGACACTCTGAGCCGCGCAGTTGCACGTATTCGATGAGCCGCCTTCTTTTTTAGCACTCGATACACATATCATATCAATGTATCGATCGCTCCAGAATTGGAGAGACCGATTCTTTCTTATGACCTTTACCGTCACGGGCTCGGCGGTGTCGGCAATTCTTCCCGCCGAGCGTCTTCATCCTTCTTTCATTGATTCGAAGCTCGGAACAAAACCACGAGAGGCATGACCATGTCGAATGAAAAACCGATTACCGTGAGCGAATAGAACGCCGTCATTGAAGCGGCTGCCAAATACGTCGAAGGGCTTCAAACCGGGACCGCCGAGTAAGTAGTCGAAGCGTTCCACCCCGAAGCCAGCATGTAGGGCCTTGTCGGCGGAAAGTCGCTCTTGGGCGGCCCGATTGAGAATCTTTACGACTTTGTTCGCAGCGCGGGCCCTGCGCCCGAACTCAAAGGGCGCATCGACGAGCTTGCGATCACGCCGACAACGGCCGTCGTACCCATCGACATGGAAAAAGATGCCGCCGGCGCCTGCTGCAACGACTGCCTCTCCTTGATCAAACTCGACGGCCGCTGGCGGGCGGTTTCGAAATGGTTCCATCAGCTCAATTGTTGATGAACGCTCAAGCGCGAGAAGATTCAAAACCGCCGCGTCTTTGCCGAATGCTTCCGCTGAACGCAATCTGCAGCCGAGAAGGTTGCCGGGCCCGCGCTTCTCCTGCCTCATCCGCCCGAAGGAAATCTCGGGCGGCTTTCGTTTCCGGCGTCGCCGCGGCCGATTTTCGAGACGCACCTCAGTCGCGCCGCTCTCTCTGCCTTTCGAGGTGTTGACCTTGTAGCCCCTTCAAGGTATAAGCTCCTTAACAAGAATTATTCTCAGATGCAGACAACAAATGCGACCGGAACGCTCTATATGCGGGCCCCGGCCATTGACTGTCTGCTCGGAGCCAATACATGACAGACAAGCAAGGTAACGAACAAAAAGAAAAAATCAGCCTGGACGTCGCCGTGCCTGCCGATGCCGCGAAGACCTGCCCGATTGCCAAAGGCGGTGAGAAGCTTCACTTCGACATCACGGGCATGAGCTGCGCTGCCTGTTCGTCGCGCGTCGAAAAGGTGACGAACGCACTCGAAGAAGTCGATACGGCTGTTGTGAATCTCTTGAAGAACACCATGGAAGTGACTTTGGCCGCGGGCGTCGAGAAGCATGCTGCCGCCGCTGCCATCGTGCACGCCGTTGAGGATGCCGGTTATGGTGCGAGTACGCCGGAGGTCGAAGTCAAGAGCTCCTCGAACAGTCTCGGTTCGTCGGCGAGGGGCGCGAACGCTTCGGCCGCCAAAGCATCGGAAGACGCAGCGCTCGCCGTCAAGCGGCGCTTGACCGTATCGCTCGCCTTCCTCGTTCCCCTCATGTACGTTTCGATGGGCGGCATGATGGAGCTGCCGATGCCCGGATTCCTGGCCGGTCACGAGAACGGCTTCGTATGTGCGCTGCTGCAGCTGCTTTTGTCGCTGCCGCCTCTTTTCATCAACCGCGTCTTCTTTACCCGCGGCCTCAAGGCGCTTTGGATGCGCGCGCCCAATATGGATTCGCTCATTGCCGTGGGCGCGGGCGCCTCTTTTCTCTACGGCGTCTGGGTAATTCTCAAGATGGCGGCGCTTGCGGGCGCGGGCCGCATTGAAGAGGGGCTTGCCCTCACGCACAGCCTCTACTTTGAGGGCGCGGCCATGATCGTGACGCTCATTACGGTCGGCAAATTCCTCGAAGCGCGCGCGAAGGGCAAGACCGCCGGTGCCATCGAAGCGCTGATGGCGCTCGCCCCGAAGGAAGCCGTCATTCTTGTTGACGGAAAAGAAAAAGTGGTGCCTCGCGAAGCCGTCAAGGCGGGCGACAAGGTAGTGCTTCGGACAGGCGCAACGATTCCCGTTGACGGCGTCGTCATTGAAGGATCGGGCACCGTGGACGAATCGGCGATGACAGGCGAAAGCGTGCCGGTCCCGAAGGCTGCGGGCGACACGCTCACGGGCGCAACCCTTGTCGCGAGCGGACACTTCGTGATGAAGGCGACGAAAGTGGGCGACGAAACGGCGCTTGCCGCCATCATTCGGCTCGTCGACGAAGCGACCTCCTCCAAGGCGCCGGTCGCGCGTCTCGCCGACAAAGTAAGCGGCATTTTCGTGCCCGTCGTGATTGCGATTGCCGTCGTGACGCTCATCGTCTGGCTCGCGCTCGGCGCCGACTTTGAATTCGCACTGACGAACGCCATTGCTGTGCTCGTCATCTCCTGCCCGTGTGCACTCGGTCTCGCAACACCGACGGCCATCATGGTCGGCACGGGTGCGGGCGCCAAACGCGGCATTCTTTTTAAGAGCGCCGCCGCGCTCGAAGCGCTCGGTACGGTGAACGCCGCCTATCTCGATAAAACGGGTACGGTCACGACCGGCAAACCCGTCGTGACCGGCATTGAACCCGCGACGGACTCGCTTGAGATGCCGCTTCTCTTTGCTGCGGGCGCCCTTGAAAACCCGTCCGAGCATCCGCTCGCGCGCGCCGTTGTCGACGAAATCAAAAAGCGCAAGCTCCCCGTGATTCCGGTCACGGACTTTGAGCAGTTCGAAGGCCGGGGCATCACGGCGAAAATGGGCAACAAAACCTACTTCGCAGGGAACGCACGACTTGCCGAAGAGCTCTACGCGCCGATTCCCGACAATCTCGCCATCAAAGCACAGCGCGCAGCGGATGCAGGTGAAACGCCGATCGTCGTCGGCATTGCCGGCACAGGCAGCACTGAAGGGACCGCCGGCGCACCCGGCGAGGTCCTTGGCCTCATTCGCATTGCCGACGCGATCAAACCCGACAGCAAAGACGCTGTGGCTGCGCTCAAGTCGCTCGGTCTTGAGGTCACGATGCTCACGGGCGACAACGAGCGAACCGCCCGCGAAATTGCGGCTCGAGCCGGCATTGAAAGCGTTGTCGCAGGGGTTCGGCCCGACGGAAAAGCCGCCGAAATCGAAAAAGCCAAAGCGGCCGGAGAGCGCGTCGTCATGGTTGGCGACGGCGTCAACGACGCACCTGCGCTCGCCGCGGCGACCGTCGGTGCCGCCATCGGCGCCGGGACGGACGTCGCCATTGCCTCGGCCGACGTCGTATTAATGCGCAGTTCCGTTTTTGATGTTGCCGCTGCGATCGAACTCTCGCGTGCCACGATGCGCAATATCAAGGAGAATCTCTTCTGGGCATTCATCTACAACGCGATCGGCATTCCGATCGCGGCGGGTGTCTTTGCCTCGCAGGGCCTCACCCTCAACCCGATGATCGCTGCGGCCGCGATGAGTCTTTCGTCTTTCTCGGTCGTCACGAACGCGCTGCGGCTTCGATTCTTTAAACCCAAATTCGCCCCCGCCGGGACGGCAACGCTCTTAGGCGGATCCAATACCGAACAATCCACTCACAAGCAAAAGGAAATCATCATGAAGGAAAAAATCGTCATGATCGACGGCATGCACTGCGGCAACTGCACGGCACGTGTTGAAAAGGCGCTTTCGGCGCTGCCTGGCGTCGCCTCCGTCAAGGCCGACCTCGAAAAGAAGTGTGCGACCGTTGCGTGCGAAGAATTCGTTACCGACGAGATGCTCGTTCAAACGGTGAATTCGCTTGGGTTCAAAGCAGGCGAAGTTCGCTGAGTTCACCTCGGAGCACGTGCAAGTTACTTCCGCGCGACTTGCACGAGCTCTTCAGTAATCGTTTGATTCTTGACATTCTCCCGATTTCAAGAAGCGCTCCTCAATCGCACAAACGACGTACTGTCTCCAGAAGTTCGTTAAGATGCAATTACCTTCTACGACAGAGCTGCAGAAGTCATTGTATACAAAATGACTCGAAAACAACTCGGGCTTAATCTTTCTGCCGGCAACACTCTTTCATTTTTGCAACAAACCCGCAATCTCACGAATCCGATTGCGGGTTTGCTGTTTAAATAAAGGAATGCAACGGGCGATTACTTCGGCTCAACGCACTTGCGGCCGAAGAACGCTTCGTAGGATTCGTTGCGGCACTCGCCGGTCAGGCGTTCGATCGTCACTTCGTAGAAGTCCATCATCGTTTCGATGCCTTTGCGGCGCGTAACGAGCGCCTTTTCGACGTTTTCGCTCGGCGTATGACGCTGCATGAGGAGACGCATCAGATGTCCAAACCATTGCGGAACGCACGGGCATTTCTTCGCGCCTTCTCGCTGAACTATTCCGTGAGGTCGGCACAACCGTTCATGCCAAATTTCTCGATATGCGGCTCGAACGTGCATCCATCGAACTGCGTCTCTCGAACGACGAGGCGCGCTCTGCCGCAGAAATCGGGCTTCGCAACGGCTTTAAGAACGCGTCGCACTTTGGGCGGCTCTTCAAAGCCAAATACGGACTCACGCCCAACGAATGCCGCAACCGCGGATAAGGCGGTTAGGCGCTTCTGGACAAATAGAACAGAAAACCTGCCGCCCGGTGCAGAGCCGTGCGCCGCTCGCGATTCCCAATCAGTCGACGGCATAAGCACAGCCATCGTGAGCCGACGCTCTTTCGGACTCTAACGACCGCTCTATCCGAGACGCCGCCGGCAGGAGAACGGCGGCCGAAAGCGCGAGGCACACCAACGCGCCTGCAACCGACGCCGCAATACCCCACTCGGCGATGAAAACGCCGCAAAGCGCCGTGCCTGCGGCAGTACCGGTGTTGGCCGCAGAGAGGAAAAGACCGTTGCCGAACTCGGGCGCGTCGTGCGCGGCGCGGCTGATGAGGTATTGACTGTTGTTGCTCGATAGGCCCGTGAGGATGCCGAAGAGGATAACGGCAATCGCCATCGGAATGGCTGTGCCGCCAACGACGCCGATGAGTGCTAAAGAGGCTGCGAGTCCGGCCGTCGTCCACCGGATCGTCCGCGCCGGCGCCTGCGCGAGCCATTTGCCGGCGAGCACATTCCCGACTATGTTCGCCGCGCCGTAAAGAAAGAGCACAAAGCTTACGACCGAATAGGTAAGGCCGGTTTCGGTCTTGAGGTAATCGGCGAGGAAGCTGAAAAAACCGAAGGTCGTGCCGTTCGTGAGAATCACCGCGGCGACCGCGAGCTGCAGTTCGCGTCGGCGAAGAATGCGGACCTGTTCGCCGTAGGTCTTGACGCCGTCAGCCGGCATGGAAGGCACGAAAAGCAGCGTAAGGATAAAGACAGCGATATTGACGGCAGCGAAAAATCCCATTGCTGCCGCGTAGGAGCACTCGCTCGCGATAAAGCCCGCTGCCGGGACACCGAGCACCATGCCGGCCGAGACGCCGATGAATATCCGCGCAACCGCCTTCGGTCCCTGGTTCTTCGGCACCGAGGCCGCAGCAACTGTAAAAGCCATCGACACGTAGACCGGATGAAACACGGCCGGCACGGCGCGGGAAACCAGCAGGACCCAAAAATCGGTCGTGAGCATCCCGATCACGCTGCTCGCTATGAAGACGCCAAGCGAAATGAGCATCACGTGCTTGCGGTTGAATCTTGAGAAAAGCATCGGCGTCACGGGACCGCATATCGCGATACCGATCGCAAAGATCGTCACCGTCCAGCCTGCCGTCGGGACGGAGACGCCGAACGTTTCGGCAATCAATGGAATCATGCCGATCACACCCATTTCGGTATTGAGAATGCCGAAAACGCCGAGCGTCAGAATCGGCACGAGGAGTGCATTTCGTTTGTTTTGCATTTGATGGGAAGCCAAATCATCCGGTGTACCCGAGGCCGGCGTACGGGAACCCGAATCGGTTGATCGATGTCCGAATCCTATCGATTCATTCTTTCTATTTCAAATGCCTATAGTTAATTCACATTCATGCCTATTGGGCATTCAAAATCCATTTCCAAAAGCGCTTCAAATCGGTATGATGCGTTTGTATATTTGAAGTGTTCGCTACAGATTTCTTTTCAATCTTCTTTTCAATCCCAATGACCGGAAACCAAGATGAAGACCATTCGACTGCTTTATCCCGACCATGCGAGCGGCGGGCTTGAAACGTACTATTTCGGTGCAAAGCTTCTGTCTCACATCCTGCCCGAAAACCCGAAGCAGCCGCTCGTAGAAGTCAAAATTACGCCGCCCGACGGGCGTGCGCCTGTCGTCACAAACGGCATTGCCGAACTCGACCAAGTCCAAGCCGGCATCCGCAGCGCCAAAGCGGTCATTGCCCGTGAAGCGCCCGATCGTATCGTTACGATCGGCGGCAACTGCATCGTTTCGCTTGCCGCCTTCGACTATCTGCATGGTCTCAACCCGAATACCGGCATCGTCTGGATTGATTCGCATCCCGATGTGTCGCTCCCTGAAAACGGCTACCCGAACGCACACGCGATGGTGCTCGGCGCGCTCCTCGGACGCGACGCCGAAGCGCTCAAAGCCGAAATGGAGAATCCGCCCTTTGGTGCGAAGGACCTTCTCTACGTCGGCCTGCAGGGACTCCTCGACTACCAGCGCCGCTTCCTTGAAGATGCTGGCGTCGACTTCATGCTGCAGAACGAGGCGTTCGTTGGCAGCGAGAAGATTGCCGACTTCGTTCGCCGATACGACCGGATTCTCGTCCATCTTGACATCGACGTCCTCGATCCCAAGTGCTTCCATTCGACCTACTTCGCCAATCCGGCGCTTACGGGGGACGGCTCGGGCGGCGGACGCATGACGATGGATGAACTCGCGCGCATTCTCGGCGTCATTGCAGCAAACGGTACGGTCTCGGGCTTCACGATTGCCGAGTACCTGCCGTTTGACGAAGAGCGCCTCCACAAACTTTTCGCAGGGCTCCAGATCCTGACGGACTGACGCGTCGGCGTTTTCCTTGGCACGGCGTCTCGACGACCTGCGCTGCTACCGCATACTCACGTCGTGCCTTCACCATCGTTTTGAGTCGAATCTGCGGCCTCGTATTGGCCGTTTGTGTGTCCGGATCGCCCGCCTCCGCGAGCCGACAACTGCCAGTGCCACCTACTTTTTGAGCTTATATTGGTATTTTGGTACCGACTTACGCATATAATAAATACCAACACAAAATGATTTGCCGGCGAGCGTACCGCACCGGCTCATTCAAAGAGAACCCACGCCCCCCATTCGCAGGCCTGCCTATGATCGAACTCTCAGAAGCCGCCGCCATTGCCATTCACGCCATGGTCTTTCTCTCGAGAAACGGCACGACGCCGCAGCCCTTGAAGCAGATTGCGGCCGTCACCGACGTCTCCGACAATCACCTCTCCAAGGTGCTCCAGAAGCTCGTCAAGGCGGGCTTCATTGAATCGGTGAAGGGCCCCAAAGGCGGCTATGTCATTCGCGAAGAAATGCGATCCGCAACCCTTATGTCGATCTATGAAGCGATCGACGGCGAATGGAAACCTCGGCACTGCCTCTTCTCGGGTCCGCGCAGGACGCCCTGCTGCTGCGCAATGCGTCCGATGCTCGATTCGATCAACAAAACCTTCTACGACTACATGACCGGCCACACGATCGACCGAGTCTGATCGAATACCGTCGTTCGCCTCGATCGTACATCGCCCTATTTCTTTCTTGATCGAATCGCGCCGAATCGATTCGAGGGGCCTTTTTGCGCCGAATATTTTGAATTCCGATAACAAAACGAAATTTAACTTCGTTTCATATATGAGACCTTGAACCATGAACACGAATGCCCGAATCGAAATCAAGCCGACCGATCAGGCTGAAGCGCCGCGCATGTTCTGCAACCAGTGCGAACAGACGACCAAAGGCGTCTGCTGCGTCAAGATCGGCACCTGCGGCAAGGACCCCGCGCTCGCAGCCCGTCAGGACGAACTCGTCGCGACGTTGATCGACGCATCCCGCTACGTTGACCACTCGTCGGTCAATGCGAAACTTTTTGAAAAGGCGCTCTTTGCGACGCTCACGAACGTTAACTTCGACTGCGAGAAGATCCGGTCGCTGACCGAAGAGGTTCGTTCTCTCGTGAACGAGGCTGCCGAACTGCGTTTCGACATGCAGTCCGTTTGGACGGCGGACGACGATATTCGAAGCCTGAAGTCTCTCATTCTTTTCGGATTAAAGGGCGTGGCCGCCTACGCCTATCATGCCCGAATTCTCGGCTACACGAACGACGAGATCGATGCGTTCTATTTCAAGGCGCTTCGCGCGATCGCGTCGCTCTCGGACGCCGAATCGCTCCTGCAGCTCGTTATGGAAACGGGCCGTATCAACTTCGTCACGATGGCGCTTCTCGACCGTGCGAACACCGAAACGTACGGTCATCCGACGCCGACAGCGGTAACGACTGAAGTCGAACCCGGCCCCTTCATCGTCGTGACGGGGCACGATATGCACGACCTCGCGCTGCTCCTTGAAGCGACGAAGGATAAAGGCGTCAACATCTATACGCACGGTGAAATGCTGCCTTGCCACGCCTATCCAGAACTCAAAAAATATCCGCACTTGAAGGGACACTTCGGCACGGCATGGCAGAACCAGCAGAAGGAATTCAAAAATCTTCCCGCCCCCGTGCTCTTTACGACGAACTGCATCATGCCGCCCAAGGCAAGCTACGAAGACCGCGTCTTTACGACGTCGGTCGTCGAATACCCGGGAATGATGCATATCGGCACCGATGCCGACGGCCGCAAAGATTTCACGCCCGTGATCGAAAAGGCGATCGCGCTCGGGGGCTTCACCGAGAAGCAGCACCTCACGGGCGCCAACGGCGGCTCGACAATGCTCACGGGCTTCGGACACAACACGGTCCTAGGCGTCGCCGACAAGGTGGTCGACGCGGTGAAGTCGGGCGCTCTCAAGCATATCTTCCTCGTAGGCGGCTGCGACGGCGCGAAGTCCGGCCGAAGCTACTATGCCGAATTTGTCAAAGCGACCCCGAAGGACACGCTCGTTCTTACGCTCGCCTGCGGCAAGTTCCGCTTCAACGACCTCGACATCGGCGAAATCGGCGGATTGCCGCGATTGATCGACATGGGCCAATGCAACGACGCCTATTCCGCGATCAAGGTCGCTGTCGCGCTGGCCGACGTCTTCAAATGCTCGGTGAACGATCTTCCGCTTTCGCTCGTGCTCTCCTGGTACGAACAAAAGGCGGTGAGCATTCTCTTGACGCTCCTCTACCTCGGCATCCGTGACATTCGCATCGGACCGAGCCTTCCGGCCTTCGTTTCGCCCAATGTTCTGAAGGTTTTGGTAGAAAACTACGGCGTCAAACCCATTACGACGCCCGAGGCCGATTTGAAGGCGATCCTCGGCTGATTTTCATTTCTCTTCGCTAACGGCACTTAACTATCGGATTGCTTTTTGGTGCCGTTCCCGGTGCGCTTGACCGTTTCAGGCGCGCCGGTTTGTTTTTGGCTCTCTCTTAGCAGTCTTTCGCGACTTTACGGAGTCGAAAAGCCATGTTGCCTCAAAGAGGCACGATTGCGAGAGAAATCCGCATTTCACTTCAACGGCCGCCCCCTAGAATGGTCGGCATGAGTACCGTCGACAAAGCCGCGCCCGAAGGCGCCGAGAACGTCAAATCCGCCAAACCCACTTCGCAGGACATCCTCGGGCGACGCTTCAGCATCGCGGGGCAGCTTCGCTTTGCCTTTCCGCGCATGCTGATGTCGCTCTTCATCATGTCCTATGCGGTTGCGGACGGCGCACTCATTTCGCGCTACCTCGGCGCCGATGCGCTCGCCGCACTCAACCTCGCCTGGCCGCTTCAGGGCGTCGTAAGTGCATTCGGCATCATGCTCTCGGCGGGCGGGGGCTCCGTTCTCGCGCGCCGCTTGGGCAAGAACGCGCACGCTGCAGCCGAAAGTGCGCTTTCAACCGTCTTTTTGGGCGAGCTTCTCCTCGGTGCGGTGCTCGGTCTTCTTGCGCTCCTCGTTCTCGAACCCATTCTCACGTTCCTCGGAATCGGCCCCAAGGAAATGGCTTTGGCGATCGACTACCAGCAGACGGCCCTGATCGGGACGCCTCTCCTTTTCGTGAGTCTTGCCTCGCAAACACTCTTTACGGCAACGGGCTTTCCCAAAATCGGCCTTGCAGCCTCCATTGCGTCAGGGCTCACGAACGTCGTGCTCGACATCCTCTTTATGGGCCCACTGCAGATGGGCATGAGGGGGGCGGCGCTCGCGACCGTCATTTCCTGGGCCGTCGCGATGGCGGCCGCGATCCTGTTTTTCGCGAGGAAAGGCGCGCCCGTTCAGCTGCACTTCCCCGTTCTTGAATTGAAGGCATTCAAGCATGCCGTCACGAGCGGTACGGCCGAGATGGTTTCCTACCTCTCGCACTCGGTGACGCTCTTTCTCTTCAACAGCGCGCTCCTTGCGCATCTCGGGCTTAACGGCGTCGCCGCGCTAACGATCGCCGGATACTCGACTTATGTCTTCAACTCGGTCTTCTACGGCTTTTGCGAAGCGTCTGCGCCGATCGTGGGCTTCAAGTACGGCGCAAGAGACTGGCCCGAACTCGCCCGGGTCTTCAAGAATTCGCTCCTTATCATGGCGGGGTTCGGCGTAGTCGCCTACACCTCGGCCGTGCTCTTTGCCGAGCCCGTGCTTGCCTTCTTCGTCGACCGGGATACGGCGGTCTTTACGCTTGTGCGCGAGAATTTCTCGATCTATGCACTTTCGCTGCTTCTCCTTTGTCCCAACATGTTCACGGCCTATTTCTTCACGGCCTTCGGAGACGGCAAGCGCGCGGGCATCCTGTCTTTTTGCCGCACGTTCCTCTTTCTGGTCCTCGCGATTGAAATACTGCCCGAAGTACTCGGCGACCTCGGGCTTTGGCTCGCCGTACCGACTGCGGAACTCCTTGCTTTTTGCGTTTGCGTCGTCTTCATTCTGAAGAATCGGCGACGTTACGGCTACGACGGCAAAGCGGCGCTTCGGATCAACGAGGCATGACGGCGGCGGCGCGCTTGTGCGCTTGAACGCCGCGGTCATTCGCGAGGATTCGCGATGAGCCTGCGACGCGCGGCACCGAACCGCCCGCCATTCCGCCCGCCAAACCGCACTCAAGGTGAGCGTTGGAAAATCAAGCGCCGCCCCTGGCAAAAATTCTCGAGAGACGCCAAATAAAGAAGAGTCCCGAAGCGGCAATCGCGGCTGCGGCACCGTAGCAGACCGCGTAGCCGAGACCGGCACCGCGCAGCGTTCCCATGAGGGTTGGCCCCAGGACACCCGCAACTGCAAAGCCCGCAAACATAATGCCGAAATTGACCGAATTGTTTCGCGAGCCGAACACTTCGGCGGTAAAGACCGGAAAAACGCCCATGAAGGAGCCGAACGCCATCCCGACCGAGACGAGACCAGCATAAAAAAGTGGAGGACGCTCGGGGCCGGCAAAAGCGAGCGCGACGAGGCCCGCGAGCGAAAAAGCGATCCCCAAAGTCAGTGCGGCAAGACGACCGAGTTTGTCGGAGAGCGTTCCCGCAAAGATACGCCCGAACGTATTGCCGAGCGCCATGACGGAAACGGCGATGCTCGCGTCTGCCGCAGTGAAACCCATCTGGTTGCGGGCGATCGAATAGGCATGCGCAAGAATCATCATCGCAGCCACGGCGCCGCACATGAGGAGCGCAATCATGGACGGAAATTCTTCGGAAGCGATCATTGCGCGCCAGTTGCGGTCCGCTCTCTGAACGGATTTCGCCGGCGCCGTCCAGCCTTCGGGCACAAAACCCGGCGGGCAGCGCATGGAGAGAAGTCCGCCCGCGACGATCGCCACTGCAAAGACGACGCCCAAGCCTTTCATCGCCGCTTCAATGCCGAACTCGGCAATAAGCCAGGCGGCAGCTGGCGGCAGAATCACGGAACTCGAACCGTAAACGGCCGTCGTGAGACCACCCGAGAGTCCGCGTCGGTCCGGAAAGAACTTCATCGTGTTGTTGACGGTGCAGCCGTAGACAAAGCCGAGACCAAGCCCGAAGCCACGACCGTAAGCAAGAATGATTTCGAGCGGCGTCGTGGCGGTGCCGCAGAAATAAAGACCCGCCCCCATCAGAAGACCGCCCGCGGCGATCACGAATTTCGGCCCGAATCGGTCGTTCACGGCCCCGCCCGAAATCATGGTGATGGGACCGACGGCATTGGCAAGCCCGAACGCGAGCGCAAGGTCGGCGCTTGCCACTTTGTCGGGACCGATCGCGGTCTAACGATCGGCCAACGCTGCGCCGAAAACGGACCAGGCGTAGAGAGACCCGGCAAAGAGGTTGATGACGCAACCAACGACCAGAAGATGCCAGCGCTTTCTTGTTAGATTCATCGTTGTGTCAGACCTAAGTACGGTCCGTTTTTTGTGATCTTGATATTGTGCCTCGATAAGACGCTGCTTCTCTTCGGGTGTTTTCACGAGGTTGACAAAAGAACGACCCCCGGACCGATCTCCCTCAATGTCGTTCATTGGGCGGCTTATCTCAATCGAATAACACCGATTCCTTCCCGGCACGCGTCCAATCGTAGGGCGTAGACCATTTGGGATCTGCCCAGAAGGCCGGCACCCCCTTTTCCAAAAGGAACGCTTGAATGCTCCGCACGGTTTGATCAAGAACGCTGTACGACGAAAGCGAACCGCTTCCGCCATAGAAAAACGGCAGCACAACCAGCCAGCAGTTACGTAGCGGCACCGCTTGGCCGTCGGCATCGAGTGCATGCCCGATCTCGTAGACGGCTGTTGAGATACCGGTTACGTCAGAGAGATGCATTTCCTCGGATTCAAGCGCACCGAACATTTCGGCAAATTCACGCTTTTTCCCGATGCCGATGCCGACAACCAATTTGGGCGATTCGTCGCGCGTTGTCTCGTACAAGCGTTTCAATAAAGCAGAACTTCGCCACTCAACCGCTTTTTTGTAATACTCGTTCACATCGAAAAATTTGCCTGCCCGAATCAAATCCACGATTCGTCCGAGATCCACGCCTTGGTAGCGAACGTGAAGCGCTTGCCATTGACTGTTGTTTTGCCGTGAGAACGGAAAAAGGTTGAGTTTTGCACCGACACCGTTCGGCATAAAGAGACCTTTGGCTGCTGCGCGTTCAGCGAGCGTCACAGAAGCAACGTTCTCTTCGTACTGCCAGCCGAAAAGCCGCGTGCAGAACCGCACGAGGTACTGGTTGTAGCGATAGGCATTGAGCCAACGAGCAGCTGCGTCTCTATCAGGTTTAAGCCAAGCCGTACACGTATTTTCATACTCATCGAAGTCGATGTAGGACGTGCCGTCGGGCTCGCTTGAGCCGCCGCCCCATTCAAGTCCCGAAATCCAAAGCGGCGATGCCCAGCCGCCGCCTTCGCAGCCGCAGGAAAGGTTTTCACAGATGGCACGAAGCTCGGCGTCGGCCTTTTCCTTTGTGAACGATGAACGGATTTGAGCGGCGCGTTGAAGACGCACGGCCTCTCTCTCGGCTTCGGCATCCGCAGAAAGCGAAGCGATCGGATCAAATGGCGCATCACCTTGGAGCGCGATGTGATTCACATAGGCGACGAGCCGACGGCTGAGCTCCTCATCGGGATCACCTCGTCCGCACTTTAAAAAGTACTGTTCGGTCAGCCACCGATATTCGGCCGACGCATTGAATGTGAAAGGCGCGAGCGGTTTGGCATTCGGTTCGATTTTTACGGTCATTGCAGGCGTTCCACCACCATCATCAAGAGAAACACCAAGTTTAGCCGCTCCATACCTCGACGCCCGATACACCGGTTATTCCGGTCTTTGATCGAAAAACGGGACGCCCGACATAACCGCCGATGCGTCCCGTATTGTGTGTTGTCGTGAGACTTGGATTATGCGGATCCGCCGTTAGGCTTCGCTTCGTTCGTTTCTGCCGCAGCCTTCGGCTCGGTTTCTTCTGCCTCGGGCTTTTCAGTTTCTTCTGCCTCTTCTGCCGCCTCATCGGCTTCCTTCGCAATCGCCGCCATCACGGCGACGGCATCGGACTCGTGCGGCTTGGGCCCGGGCGGAAGTACGGGCTCCTCGGGCGTCTTTTCTGCGAAGGCAGTGGCTTCGGAATCAACCGTCGACGGTTCGGCTTGGGTCACCGCTTCTTCCTCTTCGGCAAATTCCGAGAGCACGCTCGTCGCGGCATAAGCGGCACCGGCCGTGGCCGCTCCGAGAATGACGTGGGCTTCAGTCTTTTCCGACTTCTCGGTCTTTTCGGGCTTCATACACTGCTCAACCTTTTCATCCGCCGGGGGGTCGGAAGCTTCGGCCTCGTCGGTTTTTGCCGGTTCATCCTTCTCGCCCTCTTCCGTTTCGGCTTTCTTCTTCGGACGGAGTTTTTCCGTGAGATCCTCGAAAGCATCGGTACGTTTTGCCTTGGGTTCAATCACTTCACCCAAAGGCGCATTTTCGGCAACGGCCGCTTCGATCTTGACGGCGAGGAGTCGTGCCGCAGCGTCCCCCGTCGAGAGGAAGCGAATGTTTTCGAGACGCGCTTCGGGCCACAGATCCGCATCGCGCGCAACCACGACGATGGGAATTTCAGGCGAAACACGGCGGGCGGCATTCGCGGCCGAGACGGCATCGGCGGAGCTGTCGACGAGGATGAGGCGCTGCGCGTGATGAAGGTGCGCCGCAATCCAGGACTCTTCCTTCGAAAGGAGGCCGCTCACAACGGAAATCGACGCTTCGGAAAGACGCTTGGCGATTTCTTCGTTGGCAGTGAGAACCACCATCGGGACCTTCGATTCCGAAAGGAACTTTGCGAAGCGTTCGATAAAGGCATCGTTGCCGGCCACAACAACCTGCCCCGAAAGCATTTCGGGCTGCGTTTCCTGCGGCAGCGCCTCATAGGGCATCGTGCGCATGGCGGCCTTTCGCGCCCAAGTCCAGCGGCCCGTCAAGAACTTCGCGAGATGCGGGATCACGCCGAAGCAGACGGGATTCAACGCGATCGAAAGGATCGCGCCCGCCACGATGAGGTTGAGAAGCCCCGGTTTGGCGAGACCGAGCGACTCGGCCTGCCCCACGAGAATGAACGAGAATTCGCCGATCTGCGCGAGCGAAACGGCTACCGTCAAGGCCGTGTGAAGCGGGTACTTGAGCGCCCAGACGAGAATAAAGGCGCAGATCGACTTCCCGAAGATGATCGTGAAGAGGACGGCAAGCACTTCCCAGGGATTCTCGATCAGCACACGCCAGTCAAAGAGCATGCCGACCGCAACGAAGAAGAGCACGGAGAAGGCGTCCTGCAACGGGAGCGACTCGGTCGCCGCGCGGTGCGCAAAGCGGCTCTCCTGCATAACCATGCCGGCGAAGAAGGCGCCGAGCGCGAAAGAGACGTGGAAGATTTCCGCCGCGCCGTAGGCGACACCCACCGCACAGGCGAGAACGAAGAGCGTGAAGAGTTCGCGCGAGCCCGTCTTCGCCACCTGCGCCATCGCCCACGGCAGAACGCGGCGGCCGGCCAAAAGCATCACGACGACAAAAGCCACGGCGCCGAGCAAGGTCTTCCCGAGACTCATCGCGAGTTCCATGCCGCTCACGGTTGCCTTGGTACCGGTGCCGGGCGCAAAGATTTCCGCGAGCGGCGGCAGCATAACGAGGATGACAACGGTCGCCAAGTCTTCGACGACGAGCCAGCCCACGGCAATGCGCCCGTCGGGCCCGGAGAGAATTCCGCGCACTTCAAGGGCCTTCAAAAGCACGACCGTTGAAGCGCACGAGAGCGAGAGCCCGAGCGCAAACGCTTCAACCCAGTGGCGATCGAAGAGCGTGTGTGCGGCAACGGCGCCGAGCACCGTCGCGCAGAACATCTGCAGCACCGCCCCCGGAACGGCGATGCCCTTCACGCTCATCAGGTCCTTGATTGAAAAGTGCAGACCGACGCCGAACATCAGGAGCATGACGCCTACTTCGGCGAACTGACTGGCGAGTTCCGGGTCCGCATAGACACCGGGCGTAAAGGGACCGGCCGCGATGCCGGCAAGCAGATAGCCGACGAGAGCAGGCGCCTTCAGAAAGCGCTCGGCAATGAAGCCGAAAACGAGCGCAAGCATGAAGCCGATCACGAGCGTCGAGATGAGCGGGAGCGAGTGTTCCATTCGTGCTTATTCGGTTGGCGTTTGTTGGAATTGTTCTGCTGCTTCCGGCCGCTTCTGCCACGGCAGCGGCGCCACGGCGAAGACGAAAGCGAAAAGCGCGCATGGCACGTAACCGCTTTTGCAGTCTCACTTCAATCGCGAGCAGCGCGTTTTTCGCTTTCCCTTATCGGAAACACGGATAGTATAAGTAGCGCCTGTGTCGGAACGCCTGCAAAACGGGCGTAAAAAAGTGGTTTTCCGCAAATTTTCCGACGAAGTCCGCAATCAGGGCGACACGTCTTTTCGTACGCGTTTCACCGCTCGAAACGCCGACTCTGCATGCCGTCTCTCTGTCGCTCAAGCCTGCCGTCTCTTCTTCGCGGCTTCTTCTACTTTTTCTGACGTCGATTTTCACGACAGAAGTCGCTCAACCGCGTGGTTTGCCTCTGTTTATTGCGCTTGCGGGTTCGTACAATCATCGTAAGAAGCCCTCCATTTCGAACGCAGGTGTTCGACTCGCGGCACCGTATGTGCGAAATTGTGTGCGCTGCTGCGCCTTTCCGGCGCCCGAGCGCCGAACGAAGCGTGTAGTATTGGGGGCCTTTTATAAAAAGAAGCCAAACGCACTTGACGGGATCTCCAAGCGGGTCCTGCGTTCGGCCGTTTGTGTGTTTTCCGCGCTTTTCGACCGTTAGTTTTTCGGACATGTCTCAAGAATCCGCGTCTGCCGATGCCGCAGGCATCGAAAGTGGAGCCGCCGCGCAAAAGCCCGGCCGAAAAGAAGCTGCCGACGATGTCGGCCGAGCGGTGCAGGTGAAGCCGCGCCGCCCCCGCAAAGAGGGCCCGGCCGTTGTCGGAACGCCCGGCGTTACCGCGCAGGCGCGCACGGGCATTCGTGCGGGCGCGCCCAACGTCAAGACGAGCATGAAGCCCGGCTTCCGACCGGTTGCGATCATCCCCGTCTACAACCAGCCGCAGTGTCTCGCCGAAGTGGTTGCCGACGTCCGTAAGCTCGGTCTTCCGGTCTACCTCGTTGACGACGGCTCGGATGAAACGACACGTTCGCTTTGCGACCGGCTCGCGGAGCCCGGCGTTCGCGTCATTCACCGCACGGTGAACGGCGGCAAAGGTGCGGCCGTGATCGACGGCTTCAAGGTCGCGGGACGCGCAGGCTACACGCACGCGCTTCAGATCGACGCCGACGGTCAGCACGACCGTGCAGCACTGCCGAAATTGCTCGCGCTCGGGCAGAAGTACCCCTGCACGCTCATTTGCGGCTACCCCGTCTACGATGAAACGGTGCCGAAGGCGCGGCTCTTCGGGCGCAAGCTCACGAACTTTTGGGCTGCGGTCAACAGCCTCTCGCTCTCCTTTGAAGACGCCATGTGCGGACTTCGCCTCTATCCGCTCGACCCCGTACTCGGTCTTGTTGAGAACGCGAAGATCGGCCGCCGCATGGAGTTCGATCCGGAAATTCTCGTGCGTCTTCTCTGGGCGGGTGTCCGCATCAAGAACATTCCCGTTCGCGTCACTTACCCGGCAGAAGGCGTGAGCCACTTCAATGCGCTCACCGACAACGTTCGCATCAGCCTCATGCACGCCAAGCTCTGCGTCCTGATGCTTACGCGCCTGCCGATCATTCTCTTTTCGCGCATCTGCGGACGGGACCCCGAATGCAAAACGGTTTGCCCAGACGCCCCCCTCCAAGCGGCCAACGACAAAACGATCAAGTCCTCGAAGGCCGCCAAGCCCGCGCAGCTCCCGCCCGCGAACGGCACCCGTGCGGCGTCCGTGCGTTCAGCCCAGACAGCCGGCGCTCAGCCTAAGACTGCCAAGGTCGCGAAAGCACCCGCGCCGAGCGCTGCCGCTCAGGCGGCTGCGCTCGCACAGGCGCAGGCCGAAGTGCGGCGCACGGGCATTTCGCAGGCGGCAGCCGAACGCGAAGCACTCAAAGCCCAAAAGCAGAGCGCAGCCTTAACGAGCGTTCGGCCGAACGACAGCGTTGCCGGCAGCAACTGATGCGCCCGACCGAAAAAGCGAAGTCCGTCGGGCCGCATCGCCCGAAGGCGGAGCCCCATTGGTCGAAACTCGGCGAAAAAACCTCGACCGCGGGCATCCGCATTCTGCTCTTTGTAGCCAAGTATTTCGGGATCAGGCCATTTCGGCTGATTCTGAAGCCCGTTCTCTTCTTTTACTGGTCGACGAACACGAGACTACGGCGCGACCTCCTTGCCTACCAGGAGCGGGTGGTCGACTACCTAAAGCAGAGACCGTGGATCGAGGTCGATCAGCCAGATGCCGTTCTTCATGCCGGCGCACGGCCGGACGCGAAGACAGCGCTCGCGCAGCTTGAGCGCTTTGGCGAAACGATTTTGGATAAGCTCCTTGCTGCGTGCGGTGCGCACGCTGCGAAGCGTCAGCTTTTCCTTGAAGTCGCCGGCGACGAACCTTTTGCGGCCGATCCGCCCAATCAGGGCGCCGTTATTCTGACGTCGCACGCGGGCTGCCAAGAGCTTCTTTCCCGCGAATCGAGGCACCATACGGACCATCCGCTCGTCGTGCTCGAGCACACGGGACATGCGAAACGCTTTAACAAGCTCTTGGAGAACGCTTCCCGAAGCGACGGATCCCGTCCTGCGGCCCCGCGCTGCGAGTTCTTTGAAGTCACAGAGCTCTCCCCTGCCCTTGCGATGGCGCTCGCCGACCGTGTGGAGCAAGGGGCGTACATCATTCTCGCGGGTGACCGGACGCCGATCGGATCGGAAAAAGCGGTCGCGGAAGTCGACTTTCTCGGCGCCAAAGCACCGTTTCCGACGGGCGGCGCACTCCTCGCGCTTCTTTTGAAATGTCCGCTTCGCATGATGACCTGTACGCGTAGAGCGTCTATATCCGGCGACCCGCCGGGGTCCGCTCGCTACCGCGTGAAGTTTGCCTCGCTTGACGAGTCGCCCGCAGCCTCGCGCCGCGAAAGAGAAGCTTGGTTAAAACGGATGGCGCAGGCCTATGCCGACAATCTTGCCGCCGAGATCCTACGGTCACCGCGGGATTGGTTCAATTTCTACGACTTCTGGGGCGAATCTCAAAGCGATGAGACCGTTTGCGGCCGCCGAAGAAAGGGATTGAACTGAAAAATTTTCTTTGTTTACGCATAATCTTTCAGTTGCCCGGCACCGAAAACCGCTCAGCATCCGCAACGGCTTCCTTCTTGAACACCGCTCGGTACCCACGACCATCCACGCCTTTGCGACCGATATCTATCGCGACAGACGGCTTCTCTAGGTCACTTCTGAAAAACGAAATACACGGCCAGCACCAGGCACACGAAGGCCGCGAGGTGGTTCCAGCCGAGACGGATGTTGAAAGCGATGAGGCCGAACACCGTGAAAATGAAAAGCGTGATGCATTCCTGGATGATCTTGAGCTGAACGAGCGAAAAGGGACCGCCGTTCATTTCGAAGCCGATACGGTTTGCCGGGACCATGCAGGCGTACTCAAAGAGCGCTATCGACCAGGAGAAAACGATGACGAGCGCGAGCGGCCAGTTGGAGATGACTTTGGCCGCCTGCAGCTTCAAGTGCAGATACCAGGCGCACGTCATGAAAACGTTGGAGATGCAAAGCAGCGCGATTGTTGAGAGGCCTTTGGCGAGCATGACTTATTTATTGAAGAAAGATTTCGGAAGCAGCAAGCGTAGCGCGCCTGAAGCCGATTTGCACGCCGGCCGAAGCATCAAACGCTTGACGTATGCCGCACGCGGGCTGGGCGATTCAACGCCCGCATAGATCAAGAGGGGAACACCGTTGCTACGATGTCCCCCTCCTGCGCTCGGATTCTTTTGAATTCGCTCGTGTTGAACGAATTCCGCTATTCGATCCGTTGCTGCCGGACATGCGCCTCGGCAGCATCAACGCTCTTTAGAGCAGCTCAAGAACGTTCTTGAGCGTCGCGACGCGGTTTTCGATCGTCGGGATCTGGAGATTTTCCTTGGCGCTGTGGAAGCCCGAACCGGCCGGGGCCACACCGTCAACGACGATCGTGTAAGCGGCGATCTTGTTGGCGTCGGAACCGCCGCCGGCGTCGATCCAGCCGGCTTCGTAGCCGGCACGGCGGGCAGCTTCGTTGATGATATCAACGAGTTCCTTCGAACGATCGCTGTAGGGCATGGCGGGCGAGTTCGAAACCTGCTTGGCTTCAACCGTGATGTCTTCGCCCCAGTTCTGCTGGGCGAGGGCTTCGATCGAGGACTTCAGGTATTCGCCGTCTTCGTCGGTCTTGAAGCGCGTGTCGATCTTGAGCGTGCAGAGATCGGGAACCGTGTTGCAAACCGTACCGCCCTGAACGACGCCGACCGTGACGGACGTGCCGCGGCCTTCGAGGTCCTGGAGCTTGCTCACTTCGATCGTGAACTTGGCGGCGGCGAGAACGGCGGAACGGCCGTCCTGCGGGGCGTTGCCGGCGTGAGCGGCGACGCCGTGAACATTGATTTCCCAAACGCCGCGGCCCTTACGGGAGCGAACGAAGGAGCCGTTGGCACGGCCCGGTTCGCAGACGATGGCGTACTTGGCGGTCTTGGCCTGTTCGATGAGCCAACCGCGGGACGAAACCGAGCTCACTTCTTCGTCAGGGTTGTAGCAGACGAGGATGGCGAGACGATCGAGGTCTTCCTTGCGAGCCATCTTGAGGGCGTGGAAGATGGCGATGACACCGGCCTTGCAGTCGGCGCAGCCCGGGCCCATCACGCGGTCGCCTTCAATCTTGAAGGGGCGTTCGGCAACGGTGCCTTCCGGGAAGACCGTGTCGAGGTGGGCGTTGAACATGATGTCGTACTTTTCGGCATCGGGCTTGTTCGTGGCGCGCAGACCCATGCCGGCCTTCGGGCCGAGATCGACGAGTTCGGTGTGGAAACCGATTTCGTCGAAATGACGCTTCATGATCTTGGCAACCTGCGTGACGCCTTCAACCGTGGCGGAGCCGCAGTCGATGTTCACAACCTCTTCAAGGTCCTTGAGATAGGCTTCGAGCATTCTTCTCTCCGAAAAATACGTTTGTCGCACGGCCGTCGCTGCGGGCCCTTCCCGCCGCGCGTCCGCACAACCGTTTGTGGTCGAAGAGCATTCTGCTACTCGGGTTCTTTTCGGACATTGCACCTTGGTTCTAAAACGCTGGCGTCCCCGCGCTTTCCCGTATATGGTCCGTGATGCAAACGGCTGCAGGGGCGCCCCGGATTAGAGAGACAGAGAGGAATCCGCCGCAGGCGGTTCTTCTTCAACAGTGACAACTGAGCATCGCCGCCGCATCCGCCAAATGTTCTAAAACCGTTCTTGACGGGCAAAAGCCGTGGTAACGCTCGCTACTCCTTTGATTTAACACTAACCCGCGGAATTCCCTATCCAATGTGTAGCGAAGCGAAACATTGGGTAGGGATGGATAGCGGGCCGAGCGTTAGCTCGGCATTTTGAGATGAGAGTGCTTTTTCCGGACTTGTTAACGAGGGCGAAATAGGTCACGATACCTTCCCCCTGTTAGGAGTCCTTCTCATGGCTGCACCTCGCCGCAAATACACCAACGAA